>NFZC01013032.1_pt1 | contig 18901 bp, 27 predicted proteins | sample 1095391 | NCBI WGS metagenome assembly NFZC01 (sample SAMN03609890, study PRJNA323583) | gut metagenome | isolation source: feces | host: Rattus norvegicus | place: Denmark: Riget | collected 2013
ACGCTCTTCCGATCTAGAATATTGTTATAAAATACACACATATTTATGGTGATTATAGTTTACAAATATGTATTTTTATGATAAAATATATTTGTAAGGTAAAGGAGGTGACTAATATGAAACTTACAGAAGCAACTACTTACATGAGAGACTTGTCGTTTGAGTTAAAACAAGTTAACAATTTAATCAGAGACATTGCATCTTTAAGTAATATGCGAGATTCTATTCGTGTTACTTTAGATAAGGAAGATGTTGAAATAGGTTATAATACACATTCATCTTGTTTTACTGTGGAGTTTAGTAAAGATATCACACTTAACGCTTTACAAGAGCAAAGAAAAGTATTATACACAGAATTGATAAAAACAAAAGAAACAATCTCAAAACTATTGGAGGAAAAACAATGAAAACAAGTTATAAACAATTAGATGAACTAATTTCATTAAAAAATCGTATGAAACACAATAAAACACATCTTAAATACATTACCGAATGTATAGATGAAGTTAAAAAATCATCGGGCGATCCATACCGTATTAAAGTTTCGTACGACAATCATTATCTTACACTTGTTTCTATCACAAAAGAACAAGTAATAAATAATTTAGAAAAAGAAAAGTTAAAATTAACAACAGCGATTTTAGAAATACAAGATGAAATTATAGAAATTTTGGAGGAGAAATAATGAAATACTCACTAGAACAAATAGATGAGATTAGATCAACAATTCTCAGAATTAAATTAAAAAGGGATGAACTGGAGGAACTGTTGGACGAATTAAACGATATTGCTAAAGATCCGGAAGAAAGATATGTTTTATCGTTTTATTACACAAGAGAAGAACGTCTGTTTGAAATTCCGTCAGTAAGATTAATAGATTATTACAACACAAAGATCATAAATCTGAAATCGGAAATCATATCACTCGAAAAAAGATTACAAAAACTAGTAAAATAATTACACAAAAACCTTTACAAATATAACACATCATGTTATACTAAAAGAGTAGTAAGGGAACGGAAAATACCTTACTTCACACCTCAATCATTCTTATCAAATTACAAAAGGAGGGAAAAGAATGAGTCGAAAACTAATGCAACGAAACGTGACATCAACTAAAGTGGAATTTTCAGAAGTTATCGTACAAGATGGAGCACCTACAATTGTACCATGCGAATCAGTTGTACTAACAGGAAAACTTTCAGAAGAAAAAGCTTTATCAGCGATCAAACGTAAAAACCCTGATAAAAACGTAGTAGTAACAAATGTTTCACATGAAACAGCGCTTTACACAATGCCAGTCGATAAATTTATCGAGTTAGCAGACAAATCAACACAAGCCTAATAAAACAAAACTAAAAGAAAACAGAGGAGATTAGAATCATGGAAATCGTAAAAAGCACATTTGACACACAAACACCAGAAGGAATGTTACAAGTATTCAATGCCACAAACGGAGCTTCAATTCCGTTACGTAACGCAATCGGAGAAGTTTTAGAATTGAAAGACATTCTAGTTTACTCAGACGAAGTTTCTGGCTTTGGTGGAGCCGAACCATCACAAGCAGAGCTAGTCGCTTTCTTCACAGAAGATGGTAAAACTTATGCAGGTGTATCAGCAGTAGCAACAAAATCAGCTAAAAATCTAATTGATATGATGAGTGCTAACCCTGACATCAAACCAAAAATTTCTTTTGTAGAAGGAAAATCAAACGGTGGACAAAAATTTGTAAATCTACAAGTGGTTTCACTGTAGCATAAAATACAGGAATCTAGTAAACCACTTAGCGAATCTCGCTAGGTGGTTTTTATTATGTTTCTACATTGAGGTGTGTAGAATTGACAGTAAGAATATCAAAGAACGATAGATCGAAGTTAGAGAAAATTTATGGAAAATCTAACAAAGCTCGTAAAAAGTACAATCGTTTAAGACAAAAAGGAGTTGAGGAAAGACAACTACCAACTGTTCCAACATCAAAGAAAAGCCTTATTGACTACGTAAAATCAACAAATATGAGTCGTAGTGATTTCAACAAATTATTAGATGAGTTGGTAGACTTTGCACAACCTTACAACGAGAATTACATTTTTGAGATCAACAAGCGAAATGTTGCTATCTCAAGAGCGCAAATCAAAGAAGCGCAGTTTAAAACAGAACAAGCTCAAAAAGTAAAAGAAGAACACTACAAAGAGCTTAACGAACTTCAGATTAAGAAACCAACAGAAAACACAATTGTCACACCAACGATTTTAACAGAGCTAGGTGCTGACTTACCTTTTCAATCAATACCAGATTTTAATATTGATTCTTTTACTTCTCCAGAAGGAGTTCAGTCTTATTTAGAAAATATAGGAAAACAAGACGAACAATATTTTGACGAGAGAGATCAACTTTATTACGACAATTTCAGGCAAGCAATGTTTACTATTTTCAATTCAGATGCAGACGACATTGTTCGTTTACTTGATTCAATGGGGCTTGATCTATTTATGAAAACCTATGTTACTAACTTCTTAGACATGAACCTTGACTACATTTATGATGAAGCAGAAGTACAACAGAAAAAAGAACAAGTTTACAGTAAGATTGCGAAAGTGATTGAAACTGAAACAGGTGGAGAGGTCCCCTCATATAACCCTACGAAGAACATCACAATTAATTCAGAAACAGGAGAAGAATTATGATTAAGAAATATACAGGCGACTTTGAAACAACAACTGATCTCAACGATTGTCGTGTATGGTCGTGGGGCGTATGCGATATAGACAATGTTGACAATATAACGTTCGGTTTAGAAATCGATTCTTTTTTTGAGTGGTGCAAAATGCAAGGCAGCACAGACATTTATTTCCACAACGAAAAATTTGACGGAGAGTTTATGCTTTCATGGTTATTCAAAAACGGTTTCAAATGGTGTAAAGAAGCGAAAGAAGATCGAACATTCTCCACACTCATCTCAAATATGGGTCAATGGTATGCTTTGGAAATTTGTTGGGAAGTTAATTACACAACAACAAAATCAGGTAAAACGAAAAAAGAGAAATCTCGAACAATAATTTATGATAGCCTTAAAAAATATCCTTTTCCAGTGAAACAAATTGCAGAAGCTTTTAATTTTCCTATAAAAAAAGGCGAAATAGATTATACAAAAGAAAGACCTATTGGTTACAAACCGACAAAAGATGAGTGGGAGTATTTAAAGAACGACATTCAGATTATGGCGATGGCATTAAAAATTCAATTCGATCAAGGACTAACTCGAATGACTAGAGGGAGTGACGCTTTAGGCGATTACAAAGATTGGCTAAAAGCTACACATGGAAAAACAACTTTCAAACAATGGTTTCCTATTTTGTCTTTAGGGTTTGATAAAGACTTACGTAAAGCATACAAAGGCGGCTTTACTTGGGTAAACAAAGTTTTTCAAGGGAAAGAAATAGGCGATGGCATTGTCTTTGATGTTAACTCTTTGTATCCGTCTCAAATGTATGTAAGACCTTTACCATATGGAACACCTCTATTCTATGAGGGAGAATACAAACCGAACAACGACTATCCACTTTACATTCAAAATATCAAAGTAAGGTTTCGTTTAAAGGAGGGTTATATTCCAACCATTCAAGTTAAGCAAAGCTCATTATTTATTCAAAACGAATATCTTGATTCGAGCGTAAACAAACTTGGAGTCGATGAATTAATTGATCTTACACTTACAAACGTTGATCTTGAATTGTTCTTTGAGCATTACGACATTTTAGAGATACATTACACGTATGGCTATATGTTCAAAGCTTCTTGTGATATGTTCAAAGGTTGGATCGACAAATGGATTGAAGTAAAGAATACCACTGAAGGAGCTAGAAAAGCGAACGCCAAAGGTATGTTAAATAGCTTGTATGGAAAGTTCGGAACAAACCCTGACATTACAGGAAAAGTGCCTTACATGGGCGAGGACGGCATTGTTCGATTGACACTAGGAGAAGAAGAATTAAGAGATCCTGTTTATGTTCCGCTTGCTAGTTTTGTGACGGCTTGGGGTAGATATACTACCATTACAACCGCTCAAAAATGTTTTGATCGCATTATTTATTGTGATACAGATAGCATTCATCTAGTAGGAACAGAAGTTCCAGAAGCAATCGATCACTTGGTTGATCCTAAAAAACTTGGTTATTGGGGGCATGAAAGCACGTTTCAACGAGCAAAATTCATTCGTCAGAAAACATACGTAGAAGAAATTGATGGCGAATTAAATGTAAAGTGCGCTGGTATGCCAGATCGAATAAAAGAGCTTGTAACTTTTGACAATTTTGAAGTTGGTTTTTCAAGCTATGGAAAGTTGCTACCGAAAAGAACACAAGGTGGCGTGGTATTAGTAGACACAATGTTTACAATCAAATAAGGAGGACTAATAATTGACCTATAAAGCAATGTTTATTGTACGTGACGAAGGAACGATTGATGGGTACGATACCGAACACTATGTTGATATTTCTTTACATGATTTTGAAGAAATCTACGCAAAATAAACACGTGAAATTGAAGCAGTAACATTAGTAAAAACAGGAAATTTCAAAAAATAAATTATTTACATCCTTTGCAAAGTATGGTAAAATATTCTTGTGATAGTTAACAAGAGTCAAATTTGGCGAGATTGGGCGAATGTACACGTGAAATATCGTGCGCTCCCGTTAAGTTATGGACACATAAACGTTTTGACCGTTAACCAATCGCAAAAACCTTTTAGGAGTAGCCCTTAAATGTGGCTACTCTTTTTTGTGTTTCACAGATTTATGTTTCACGTGAATCACTTTTTATGGTATAATAGAATCAAAAGGAGGTGAAGAATATGGAAATTAAAGAACACGAAGCTATTTTAAACGGCATTCTTGAAAGTGTCACAGACGGTGAGGCAAGATCAAAGATTGTAGAACATCTTGAAGCATTGCGAGAAGACTACGGAGCAACAACTGAAGCTTTGACATCAGCAAATAGCACGCTTGAGAAGTTAAAGAAAGATAACGAAGCGTTGGTTATTTCAAACTCAAAATTGTTCCGAGAACGAGCGAGCGTAGAACCGACAGAAAATAACGAACCAGAAACAGACCAGAATATTACACTAGATGATCTAGGAATTTAAGGAGGAAACAAACATGGCAGATAAAATTACAGAACAAGATGTTCTTCACGCCACAAATGTAGAAACACCGGTACAATTGATGACGGCTATTTATAATAGTTCTTCATCTCTTTTTCAATCGAACGTACCTATGCCAAATGCAGATAACATTCAAGCGGTTGGTGCTGGGATCACACGTTTAGATGTAGTAAAAAATGAATTTATTTCAACTTTAGTCGATCGTATTGGTAAAGTAGTTATTCAATACAAATCATGGCGAAACCCTTTGAAAATGTTTAAAAAAGGAAACATGCCTTTAGGTCGAACGATCGAAGAAATTTTTATTGACATTGCACAGGAACATAAATTCAATCCTGAAGAATCTGTTACAGGTGTATTTAAACAGGAAGTTCCCGATGTAAAAACATTGTTTCACGAAATTAATCGTGAAGGTTACTACAAACAAACGATCCAAGAAGCATGGCTAGAAAAAGCATTTACTTCATGGGATAATTTCAATAGTTTTGTTGCCGGTGTAATGAATGCTTTATACACAGGCGATGAAATAAGTGAATTTGAATACACGAAATTGTTAATAGCAAACTACCAAGAAAAAGAGTTATTCAAAGAGATCGAAATTGGCGAAATTAATGAATCAAATGCAAAAGAATTTATTCGTAAGATCAAAGCAACATCAAACAAACTTGAATTTATGAACAATTCTTACAATGCACAAGGTGTAAGAACATCAACAGCTAAAGCCGACCAATACGTTATTATTGACGCTGATACTGACGCTACAATTGACGTTGACGTTTTAGCAGCAGCATTCAACATGAGTAAAACGGACTTTGTAGGACACAAAATTGTTATTGATGAGTTTCCTAAAAAAGAAGACGAAGAATCGTCAAATATTGTGGCAGTTATTGTAGATAGTGAATGGTTTATGATCTATGACAAATTGTACAAAACAACAAGTCTATACAATCCAGAAGGATTATATTGGAATTATTGGTTACACCACCACCAATTATATTCTAGTTCCCAGTTTGGCAATGCCGTTGCTTTTGTAAAATCATCTACTAAACCAGTTACAAAAGTTGCTTTTGCAAGTACAACAGTAAGCGTTGCTAAAGGTTCATCTGAAGATATCAATATTACCTTTACACCTGTTGATGCTACAAATCAACAAGGAGAAGTTGTTTCATCAGCTCCATCATTGGTTAAGGCAACAGTCAAAGAAACATCAGGCAAAGCGACAGCCGTAACCGTAGAAGGGTTAGAAGTCGGTCAATCATTAGTAACATTCACAGCTATCGGAGGTCAACAAGCAACGGTTCTTGTTACGGTTACTTCTAGCTAAGGAGGACAATTATGGCAAGACGATATACACATGTAAAACTGTTGGCTAACGTGCCTTTTGATAACACCTATGCACATACAAGGTGGTGTAAAACTCAACAGGAACAGGAATCGTATTTTAATTCGTTTCCTGTTCTAAACGAGAATACGGATTGTTCTTACCAAAGGGATACACAACTTGGTGGAGTTTTTAGAGTAGATAGACACAAAGACGCCTTATATGCTTGTAACTATCTCATCTTTAAAAACGAAGAAACTTACCCTAGTAAATGGCAGTATGCCTTTGTTACTGATATTGAATATAAGAATGACAACACAAGTTTCGTTACTTTTGAAATTGATGTTTTACAAACTTATCGCTTTGATATTGGTATACGAGAAAGTTTCATTGCAAAAGAACATCCACAGCTTTATTATTCGAACGGAATACCTTTCATTAATACGATTGAAGAGTCGCTTGATTATGGTAGAGAATACACAACAACAAATGTAACAACTTTTCATCCTAACGATGGAGTCAATTTTCTTGTTATTCTAACAAGTGAAGCAATGCCAGTAGGAGATAAGGAAGATAAATCAGGAGGATCAATTGTCGGAGGCCCATCGCCTTATTCCTATTATTTACTTCCTCTCAATTCATCTGGCGAGGTATACAAACCAAATGGTGCAGGTAATGCTAACTTTGGAGAGTACATGGCGTTTCTTACAACGAAAGAACCTTTTTTAAATAAGATAGTCGGGATGTATATAACGTCATATACAGGTATACCATTTATTGTGGATCATGCTAACAAAACAGTAAGGTATAATGCTGGAGGTTCGTATAAGATCACACTCCCTACTTATGCTAGTGATCCAACAGGAACAATGAAAACATTTGCTTTCTTTTGTGTAAAGGAAGCAAGAACATTTGTACCTAAAAGAATTGATCTTGTAGGAAATGTGTATAACTACTTTAGAGAAAGTTTTCCATTTAATGTTAAGGAATCTAAGCTATTTATGTATCCCTATTGTTTACTAGAAATTACAGATACTAAGGGTCATGTAATGACTATAAGACCCGAATATCTTACAGGAGGTAAATTGAGTATATACGTAAAAGGTTCGTTAGGGATTTCTAATAAAGTCATGATTGAACCGATTGATTATGATGTAACAAACTCAACCATTATTACTAATTTAAGTGACAAGATGTTAATCGACAATGATCCTAACGACGTGGGAGTTAAATCTGACTACGCTGCCGCATTCATGCAAGGAAACAAAAACTCCTTGATTGCTCAAGAACAAAACATACGAAACACCTTTAGACATGGTATGGGAAACAGTGTAATGAGTACAGGAGGGGCGATCTTTTCCGCCTTAGCAAGCAATAATCCATTTGTTGGTTTGACTAACATTATGGGATCAGGACAACAAGCAAACAACTATGTTGCGGAAAAAGAGAATGGGTTGAATCTTTTGGCCGGTAAAGTAGCAGATATCGAAAATATCCCAGATAATGTTACACAGCTAGGATCAAACTTATCTTTCGCTATGGGAAACTTTCAAAATTATTATCAATTACGATTCAAACAAATTAAATATGAGTACGCTACAAGACTTAATCGTTACTTCTCAATGTATGGTACAAAGAGCAATCGAGTAGCTACACCAAACCTACAAACAAGAAAATCATGGAATTTCATTAAATTAAAAGAACCAAATATTGTAGGTACAATGAGTAACGATGTGTTAACACGACTTAAACAAATTTTTAGTGCAGGAGTTACCCTTTGGCATACGAACGATATTTTAAATTATAACCAAGACAACGGAGATGTGTAGGAAGGAGGAATAAGATGAGTAGACGAAAAGGTGGAGGACTTGCTAGAAATAACCGTTATACAGCAAAAAGCAGACCTTATCCAAATGAACCCTATTCAAGTGATGTAGAAGAAATCAGCTACTATGAACATTATCGTAGACAACTCACGCTCCTTACGTTTCAGTTGTTTGAATGGGAAAATTTACCAAAATCAATTGACCCTCGTTATTTAGAAATTGCTTTACACACCAATGGGTATCTCGGTTTCTTTAAAGACCCTACACTAGGGTTCATGGTTTGTGCCGGTGCAGAAGACGGTCAAATTGATCATTATCACAATCCTATATTCTTTACCGCAAACGAAGCAATGTATCACAAGAGATATCCTGTTTTAAGGTATGATGATGATGATGATAAATCAAAATGTATCATGTTGTATAACAATGACTTGAAAGTTCCTACATTACCAAGTCTTCATCGTTTTGCTTTGGATATGGCAGATATAAACCAGATATCACGAGTGAACCGAAGAGCGCAAAAAACACCTGTAATTATTCAAACAGATGAAAAGAAATATTTTTCGTTGCTACAAGCTTATAATCAAATTGATGAAAACAATCAGGCTGTTTTTGTGGATAAAGATATGGAGTTTGACGAATCTTTTAATGTATGGCAAACAAATGCTCCATATGTGGTAGATAAACTACGATCCGAATTGAATGAAGTATGGAATGAAGTGTTGACTTTTTTAGGTATTAACAATGCAAACGTTGATAAGACTGCACGTGTGCAAACATCAGAAGTCTTATCTAATAACGAACAGATTGAAAGTTCAGGCAACATCTTGTTAAAGTCGAGAAAAGAGTTTTGCGATCGTGTAAATCGTGTCTTTGGTGACGAACTTGAAGGAAAGATTGATGTGAAGTTTAGAACAGACGCTGTTCGACAATTACAACTAGCTGCAGGTCAATCGAAAAAAGACCAAATGAGTGGAGGGTTGCCAAGTGCTACTTAAACGCTATATTGAAAGTTTCACTTATTACCATCCTGAATTATCTCGAAAAGAACGTATTGAAGTTGGCAGAAAACAATTGTTTGATTTTGATTATCCTTTTTATGACGAAACAAAACGAGCCGAATTTGAAACAAAATTTATCAATCACTTTTACTTGAGAGAGATAGGATCAGAAACGATGGGATCATTTAAGTTTAATCTTGACGAGTATTTAAATCTAAACATGCCCTATTGGAATAAGATGTTCCTATCAAATCTTGAAGAGTTTCCGATTTTCGATGACATGGACTATACCATTGATGAGAAACAGAAATTGTTAAATGAGATTGATACAAACATCAAAGCGAATCGGGATGAATCGAAAAATCAAACGAAGCAAGTCGATCAAACAGACAACAGAAACAAAAATACACGTGACACAGGAACAACCGATTCTTTCTCAAGAAACACGTATACAGACACCCCTCAAAAAGATTTAAAAATTGCTTCAAATGGCGATGGAACAGGCGTCATCAATTATGCAACAAATATCACAGAAGATTTAAGTAAAGAAACAACAAGTTCTACAGGTGTCGAAACCAATAACGACAAAACAAATCAAAACACACGAAGCAATGCTAGTGAAAAAGAAACAAAGAACACAGACATTAATAAAGATCAAAATCAAACAAAAGATACGATTACACGATATAAAGGTAAAAAAGGAAGCACCGATTATGCTGACTTACTCGAAAAATATCGCAAAAGTGTTTTGAGAATTGAGAAGATGATCTTTAGAGAAATGAACAAGGAAGGATTATTTCTCCTTGTTTATGGAGGGAGGTAGTAGCAATGGTAGATTTTAACCCCGACAAGCGGTTTGATGGTTTACCCTCAGTATTCAAAGAACGTTTTAGCAAATATCCTCATACTGAATACAGATACGAATTACTATTAGATGAAGAAGTGTCAGCTTTAATTTCCTATCTTAATGAAGTTGGCGCTTTAGTTAATGATATGAGTGGTTATTTAAATTACTTTATCGAACATTTTGTTGAGAAGTTAGAGGAGATCACAACTGACACACTCAAAAAATGGTTATCTGACGGTACACTAGAAAGTTTAATCAACGATACTGTTTTTGCAAATTATATCAAAGAAATTAAAAGATTACAAATCTTGGTTGCTGAAACACGTGCTAACAGTGTGAATATTCTTTTGACAAAAAATAAACCTGATGTTGCTGATGATCGAACATTTTGGTTTAAAATACAGCGTGATAATACCGATTATGGTGATGATCCTATTGACACGTTACGTATTGTTGCAATCAATAAAGTTAGCGGTTGGAATACCGCTACAGGAGATATTTATCTTCATATTAAAGGAACGGAGGCTGTATAATGGCAGACATTAGAACACAACTAACAAGCGAAGATGGATCAGACAATTTATTTCCAGTTTCAAAAGCCGTTAATATTTTGACTAATAGCGGTACGAATGTGGAAGGAGAATTGGGTACACTCAAACAAAATAACGAAACAATGAATACCTCAGTTAAAAATGCTGTAGTTACTGCTAATCAAGCAAAGGATGCTGCAACTGAATTAAATGTAAATGTTGGTAAACTAACCAATAGAGTAACAGCATTAGAGAGTACAGTCGGTAATCTTGATGGTATTCGTTATGTAGAGGTGTAATATGGCAGATAAAAATATTCAAATGCAGGACAAAGAAAGTAATCGTTTAATGCCTGTAACCATTGCAGAAAATGTTTTATATAATGAATCTAATTTAGGGTTAACTGTTGTTGATATTGAGAACAAAGCTAATGAAGCAAAACAAACAGCTCAACAAGCGAAAACAACAGCCGATGGATTGTCAACAGACGTTACATCAGCAACTTCAACCGCAAATCAAGCGTTGACAAAAGCTGGTACAGCGCAACAAACAGCAGAACAAGCGAAAACAACAGCGAACGGTATCAGTGCTGTTGCAACGGCAGCTAAAAACACCGCTGATGCAGCGCAAAAAAGTGCAAGTGATCTTGCTGTTCGTGTAAGTAGTTTAGAGAACACAACAATACATTATACTGTATTACCATAGGAGGAAAAAATAATGGCAAATAAAAACATTCAAATGAAGGATAGAAGTGACAATAATTTATATCCAATTGTTCGTACAGAAAACTTGTTAGATTTAACCAGTCGTGCTGAATTGACAATGACAAATTGTCAATTATATACGCCTAGTGATAAAACAAATGCAATCTCTTATCTCGGCGCAGTAGGTATGATCGAAGGCATGATAAAGTTTACTGAAAGTTTGACAAACCCTGTGATTACAACATTACCAGAAGGTTTTAGACCGATAAGAACAAAGCGTATTGGTTGTTTCGCAAAATACTACACACCAAATCCAGCAGATACAAAAGCATTGGTTTATGTGGGGATCACACCTGATGGCAAAGTAACTGTGTATGACAATGTAGGTAAAATCGAATATCTATCATTAGATAATTGTGTTTTCCCTCTAAAATAAGGAGGTTCCTATGGAAGAACGAATTGATATTCAAATGAACAAGATGAAAGAAGAAAATCAAAAGAATTACCTATTGCACCCTGAAACGAACCCGACACAGGTTGTTTTTGATGAAACATTACATGGAAATGAAAACCAAGAGAGTTTCAACGAATTTGTTGACAAAAGAAAAATGACAACTACAATCGATGTAAGTGCTTATGGGGTTATTGCAGATGGTGTAACAGATTGTACACCAATATTAAATAAATTACTCGAAGAAAAAAGCGAAATGGGTATCACTTTTTATTTTCCTCCTTGTGAACGTGATTCATATTATCGCTTTGCTAACACAATTGAATTAAAGCGTGATGTTCCAATAGTGACTTTCTTAGGATCAGGAGAAACAACATTAAAGTTTGAAACAATGACGGCATTTAATGTAAACATCGAAAGTTTCAACATTGATGGTTTTGCATTATGGTTGCCACAAGGCGCTCAAAGTGGTAAAGGAATTTTCTTTAATGATACTCGAAATTACAACCGTTTTGACTTTGATTTGTTTGTTCGCAACTGTACTTTAAATGAAGGAACATATGTTGTTGTTGCTAGAGGTAGAGGGGTTACCTTTGAAAATTGTCTATTCTCTAATATCTCTCAAGCAATCATCAAAACAGCTTTTCCCGATGTAAACAGTATGTGGCAAGGGAGCGATATTAATACTAGAGGCACAGGATTTAGAGGATTTTTTGTGAAACACAATCGTATTCACTTTTGTACAGCGATCATTATTGATAACGAAGATGATTATCAGAATGTAATTAATTTCTGTGAAATTTCTAGTAATACGATCGAAGGTGGCGTAAGTTATTATCGAGGATATGCACATAACTTGCATGTTCAAAACAACAACCATTTTCTAGCATATGGAAATAGAAACGCCTTGTTTGAATTTCAAGATGTGGATCAAGCTTATATTGATGTAGATGTTTATTCTCGTAACTCTCAAGTTGAAGGAATGAATAGTACAGCTATTTCACGTTTAGTTGTTGTTTACGGACATTACCGAAACTTAAGGATTACAGGAAAGTTATATCGTTGTCAAGGACATGTTATCACTTTATATGGCGGTGGCGTTAATTTCTATTGTGATCTAATGGCACAAGAAGCACCTTTGACAGATGGTTACCGCTTTATTCAAACAGCAGATAAGCGTGTTAATTATGATGGGTTTATTGTTCGTGGATTGTCTAATTCAACAAAAGTAAATACCCCGATGATCTATAAAGCACCTCAGACTGTTTTCTATAATCGTAAAATTGATCATGTACTAACAGGACCAAATGCAAGTAACGTATATAACTAGGGGGATATGAGATGGCAACTCTTACAAATGAACAAATAGCTAGAGGACAAACAATTGCTAAAATACTTGGTAAACATGGCTATAATAAAAATTCACAAGTAGGAGTTGTCGCTAATCTCCATTGGGAATCGGCTGGATTGAACCCGAACGCCAATGAATACGGTGGCGGTGGTTATGGCTTAGGTCAATGGACGCCTAAAAGCAATCTTTATCGGCAAGCTCAAATTTGTGGATTGTCTAATGCTCAAGCTGAAACGTTGGAGGGTCAAGCAGAGATCATCGCTCAAGGAGATAAAACAGGTCAATGGATGGATAATACACCTATTTCTTATCCAGGATATACTAATCCTCAGACCCTCTCGGCATTTAAGCAATCCACAAATATTGATGTTGCTACAATCAATTTTATGTGTCATTGGGAAAGACCAGGCAAGCTTCATATTGAAGAAAGACTTGATCTTGCACAAGCTTATAGTAAACATATTGATGGTAGCGGTGGCGGTGGCGTAAAACGTTGCTATGGAACACCGATCAAGAATACAAATCTCGATCCTAGTAGTTTCATGAGTGGACAACTTTTTGGTACACACGCAGGAAATGGCAGACCAAACAATTTCCATGATGGTTTGGACTTTGGTTCAATCGACCATCCGGGTAATGAAATGATCGCTTGTTGCGATGGAACAGTAACACACGTTGGAACAATGGGCGCATTAAGAGCGTATTTTGTGATAAATGATGGTACTTACAATATCGTTTATCAAGAATTTAGTTATAGCCAGTCAAACATAAAAGTAAAGGTTGGCGATAGAGTTAAGAATGGTCAAGTGTGTGCTATACGTGACGCGGATCATTTACACTTAGGGTTCACGAAAAAAGACTTTATGACAGCGTTAGGATCATCTTTTGTTGATGATGGAACGTGGGAAGACCCTCTAAAATTTTTAGGACAATGTTTTGGCGATGGAGATAACGGTGGAGATAATGGCGACAACAATAAGGGTAAAAATGATCTTATTTATTTGTGGCTATCTGATTCATTAAATGGCTGGAAATTTTAATAAGGAGAAAAAATGGTATGATAGAATATATTACAACATGGTTAGCAGATGATAACCATATGATTTACGGTTTAATTTTGTGGCTAATGGTTGCGATGATTATTGATTTTGTTTTAGGTTTTACAATTGCCAAATTTGACAAGGAAATCGACTTTAGTAGTTTTAAAGCTAAAGCAGGAATTATTGTTAAGGTGGCAGAAATGATTTTAGTGGTTTACTTTATTCCTGTAGCAGTAAAATTCGGTGCAGTAGGTATGACAATGTATGTAACAATGTTGGTTGGTTTAATTTTATCAGAAATTTATAGTATACTAGGACATATTTCAACCATAGACGATAACAATAATTGGACTGATTATATTAAAAAGTTTTTAGACGGAACACTCAACAGAAAGGACGATATTAAATGATGAATGGTATTGATATTTCTAGTCATCAAACAGGGATTGATCTCTCAAAAGTTCCATGTGATTTTGTAATTATTAAAGCAACAGGGGGTACAGGTTACGTCAATCCTGATTGTGATCGAGCATTTCAACAAGCTTTGGCTTTAGGTAAAAAGATTGGTGTGTATCACTTTGCACATGAGAAAGGCTTAGAAGGTACACCAGAACAAGAAGGAGCATTTTTCTTAAAGAATATTCAAGGTTACATTGGTAAAGCAATTCTAATTCTTGACTTTGAAGGTTCAAACCAAAAAGATTCAGCATGGGCGAAAGCGTTTCTTGATTATGTGTACAATCAAACAGGTATCAAACCGTGGTTTTACACGTATACAGCAAACCTCAATACAACAGACTTTTCAAATGTAGCTAAAGGCGATTATGGATTGTGGATTGCGGAATATGGTAGGAATTTACCTCAAGGATATAGTCAACCTAGTCCACCACGAACAAATAACTTTCCAGTTGTCGCTTGTTTTCAATATACGAGTAGCGGTCGCCTATCTGGTTATAATGGAAACCTTGACTTAAATGTGTTTTATGGTGATCAAAAAACATGGGATTTGTATGTTGGTAAAAAATCAGATCAAATTGTTCCTCCTGAAAATAAAATATTTGATGCTACAAGTGATGAGTTTATTTTCACACTTACAAAGGGTAGTACAAGCGTGTTTTATTTTGATGGAAAAACGATCTTTGAATTGTCTGATCCAACGCAACTCGATCATATTCGTGGAACGTACAATCATGTACATGGAAAAGAAATCCCATCATTAGTGTGGACACCTGAACAGTTTGATATTTACTTAAAAATGTATGACAAGAAACCAGTATATAAATAGGGTGCATAGTATGACAAATAGCTTAGGCGTTAAACTTAAAGAGAAAAACTTATACTATAGCCCTAACAATGCTTTAGGTTTTAATTGCCTAATGTTGTTTGTAATAGGCGCACGTGGTATAGGTAAAACGTATGGTTATAAAAAATTTGTTGTTAATCGCTTTATAAAACATGGCGAACAATTTATTTATTTAAGAAGATTCAAAACAGAGCTTAAAAAGATTCCTCAGTTTTTCAAGACAATGGCGAAAGAATTTCCCGAACATAAACTTGAAGTCAAAGGAAAAGAGTTTTATTGTGATGATAAATTAATGGGTTGGGCTGTTCCGCTTAGTACATGGGGTATTGAAAAATCTAATGAATATCCAGATGTTCGTACAATTTTGTTTGATGAGTTTTTAATTGAAAAATCAAAAATTACCTACTTGCCAAATGAAGCAGAAGCCTTGTTAAATATGATGGAAACTGTTTTTCGTGATCGTACAAATACTAGATGTATTCTGTTGAGTAATGCAACGAGTGTAGTCAACCCTTATTTCTTGTATTTCAATCTACAGCCAGATTTGAATAAGCGCTTTAACCTATATCAGGATCGAGGTATTTTGATTGAATTGTGTGATTCCAAAGACTTTGCAGAAGTAAAGAAACAAACACCTTTTGGAAAATTGATACGAGGTACAGACTATGAGGATTTTAGTATCAACAATGAATTTGTTAATGATAGTGATACATTTATTGAGAAGAGAACAAAAAATAGTAGTTTCTTATGTGCTATTGCTTTTGAAGGGAAAATCTTTGGATATTGGATAGACGCTGAAACAGGTTGCGTATATGTAAGTTATGATTATCAACCAAATACGAACCATTTTTATGCAATGACTACGAAAGATCATGAAGAAAACAGATTGCTGATGAAAAATTGGCGAAATAATTACTATCTTTCAACAGTGGCGAAAGCATTCAAGAATAGTTATTTGCGGTTTGATAACATTGTTATTAAGAATTTACATTATGACTTGTTTAATAAGATGAAAATCTGGTAACCCTATTTTAGTAGGGCTACCACGAATAACTCTATTACAATGATGAATAGTAGATAACATAGTGATTGTAGTCTACGATAGTTTTGTTTTGGTTCTTTGGCGTTAGTGATTTTTGCTAACGCCTTTTTATTTGCTTTTGGATCAGGTGTGTTAATGTAGACGAAATCTTTTCTCATAGTTCTTTCTCCTTTAAATATCCTTTTGGTATTTGTAACGCTAACTGATAGCGAGAACCAACTTTTACGTATGAAGTTACTAGGTTCATTGCCTGACAATACTTTTCAAGTATGTTAAATTGACTTGATTCGGGCAATAGTGTCGAATGAGTTAAAAAAAGCTCGGTGATATTTATTTCCGGAACGTCGAAATCTTGTAAAGTACCCTCTATGATCTCTATTTTTTCATTGTCTGAAAGGTTACGTTTACAGTAGAAACGTAACCATTCAATAATTTCGCGATGTTCTTTGAATGTTCGTGCAATCATTTTAATCACTCCCATTTATCCGTAATTTGTTTATATCCGTCATGTTTCAATTGTTCCGCATAGTGTTCAACGCTTTTCATTGATTTCGTTATTGCGATATTAATGCAATGACTATCAAGATAAACATAGTTATATTTATCATGTGTTAACACGAACTCTTTTGTAACGTAATCAATGTATAAAATTACTTGGTTTCCTCCTTGTGTTATTTCTGACTTGATAGACGCTAAACTATCGTTGTCCTCTTTAGTTAGTTGATTTAAACCCTCTAAAATTAATGATAAATTGTTAATCATGTAAAACACTCCTTTTATATTAATTTGATATTGATACCACCAATCAAATAAGATTGGTAGCATTGTATTAAATTAATCAGTTATTTTTGTAGTTTTCCATGAATACTCGGAAATAAGATCCATATCTAATTCCTTTAACTCTTCAAAAGATAACAAACAATATTCCTCATCGCCTACATCATCGATATCTATACGATAATGCTTATTGTTTTCGGTATCTATGATATGATAATTCATATCCCAGACATTAAAAGGGCGAAGTAGAGATACCTCTCCTTTTTCAGCTATTAATGCTTTGTTAAACATATGAAACACTCCTTTTATATTAATTTGATATTGATACCACCAATCGGATAAGATTGGTAGCATTGTATTAAATTAATATTCTGGGTAATTTATTGAGAAAGTCCAGTTATCATCAAATGAAATTGTTTTATTTTCAAGTAACTTTTTAGCATCATCATACTCAAATTCTAAATAGAGGAATTTACTAAGTTTATCCTCATCCCTAAAAAGCTTCATACATACCACGTTATTTGAGTAAATTTCTGTATATACGATCGGTTCATTCATGTTTATCATCCTTTCTTTATTACATCTATATTATATTATGTATTTACATATATGTCAATCATTTAATTCATTTGTTTAATGCTTTATTTGATTGTTTTTATGATCCTTTCTTTATTACATCTATAGTATATCATGTATGTTTGTATTTGTCAATAATTAATTTCATATAAATGTAGTTTGGGGTCAGTTACATCAGTGTTATCAAAAAAAGATAATATTCTTGAATGCTTTCGCCACTGTTGAAAGATAGTAATTATTTCGCCAATTTTTCATCAGCAATCTGTTTTCTTCATGATCTTTCGTAGTCATTGCATAAAAATGGTTCGTATTTGGTTGATAATCATAACTTACATATACGCAACCTGTTTCAGCGTCTATCCAATATCCAAAGATTTTCCCTTCAAAAGCAATAGCACATAAGAAACTACTATTTTTTGTTCTCTTCTCAATAAATGTATCACTATCATTAACAAATTCATTGTTGATACTAAAATCCTCATAGTCTGTACCTCGTATCAATTTTCCAAAAGGTGTTTGTTTCTTTACTTCTGCAAAGTCTTTGGAATCACACAATTCAATCAAAATACCTCGATCCTGATATAGGTTAAAGCGCTTATTCAAATCTGGCTGTAGATTGAAATACAAGAAATAAGGGTTGACTACACTCGTTGCATTACTCAACAGAATACATCTAGTATTTGTACGATCACGAAAAACAGTTTCCATCATATTTAACAAGGCTTCTGCTTCATTTGGCAAGTAGGTAATTTTTGATTTTTCAATTAAAAACTCATCAAACAAAATTGTACGAACATCTGGATATTCATTAGATTTTTCAATACCCCATGTACTAAGCGGAACAGCCCAACCCATTAATTTATCATCACAATAAAACTCTTTTCCTTTGACTTCAAGTTTATGTTCGGGAAATTCTTTCGCCATTGTCTTGAAAAACTGAGGAATCTTTTTAAGCTCTGTTTTGAATCTTCTTA
>NFZC01014104.1_pt1 | contig 18874 bp, 41 predicted proteins | sample 1095391 | NCBI WGS metagenome assembly NFZC01 (sample SAMN03609890, study PRJNA323583) | gut metagenome | isolation source: feces | host: Rattus norvegicus | place: Denmark: Riget | collected 2013
AGCAATATATAGATTATATTAATTTATGTAGTGTTATTTCTAAAAATGTATCTAGAGATTTAAATATTTAGATAAATACTACTTTAGAAACTATCAAACAAGAAAAATTAAATGAAATATCTACTTATGACAAAAGTGAAAACGTTAATTCATTTACATTAAATGGAGATGTATTATGGTTAGACAAGGATACTAGAGTAGGTCTTATGAATAGCACAAACATCCAGAAAGAAGCAGGTCAGAAAACAACCACGCTTTGGTTTGAGGGGAAAAGTTATACTTTACCTTGTGACACGGCTATTCAGATGTTAAGCGCACTCGAACTTTATGCGCTTTCATGCTACAATGTAACTGCACAGCATAAGGCTAACGTGGAAGCATTGACTACAAAGGAAGAAGTCGAAGCATACGACTACACAACTGGTTATCCCGATAAACTTAATCTGACAACGACATGATACTGATACTATTGTCACTCGCCATAATCCTTACTTATGTAGGTGTTATGGTAAAGAGAAACGGAATACCGTATTCTATAAGCGATACGTTCTATTCGCTGAAACACAAGGGATGGTTTGGATTTAGTATGATTGGCACGGCATTACTTCTTATGCCGAGCATACTTAGCTATACACCCGAAAGCTATCAGTTCCTTGCCTTTCTTATGTGCGCAGGATTGATACTTGTTGGCGCAGCACCAAACTTTAAGAAATATTTGGATAGACCAATACACATAGGTGCAACGTGTGTCGCGGCATTGAGCAGTCAGATATGGGTTATTCTTACACAACCTTGGGTCTTGTTTCTTTGGTTTGCGTGGTTTGTTTACATTGGAATTATGCTCAAGCGCAATTAGGGCGGTAACTTATGGAATAGCTTTATCAGTTGCAAACCTCTGTTTTGGGCAGAGGTTACAGCTTTTGCGTCTGTTTATTTAACAATATTATAAAAAGAAGAAATTTAATAAAATATATTATGATAAAATTTATAGAAAGTAAGATAACACCAAATCCAAAAGAATGTACTTATTGGATTGATTTAAGTGAAAATATATATGGTGGTTCTATTAAATATTTTAACGGGGTAGGTTGGGTAAAAATTAGCGATGAATCTGGAGATCTTACTCAAATTAAAAATACGTTGAATAACAAAGTAGATAAAATAAGTGGAAAGCAATTATCGACTAATGATTACACAACTGCAGAAAAACAGAAGCTATCGGGTATCGCAGCTAATGCTAATAACTATGTATTACCTACTGCATCAGCATCAGCTAAAGGTGGTGTACAGTTAGGTTATACCGCAAATGGAAAGAACTATCCTTTGTTAGTAGATGGTACAGGTAAAGCATATGTTACAGTAAACTGGATAGATACTGATACTAAAGTAACTGTTAACAACACGCTTACTTCTACTAGCACAACAGAAGCATTATCTGCTGCTCAGGGTAAAGTTCTTAAGGATGCTTTAGATGCGTTAAGTGCTAGAGTTACAGCACTAGAAACACCAGCTGCATAAGAGCTATTATGGAGAAATTAAGTGAATGTTCTTACTGGAACATGACGTGAGTACACACGTTTTATATACACTTACAAACCTTATCAAATGCTAGTAGTGTACTCTATTAGCATTTTTTATTTTCTTATAATGTCTAATAAATTAATGTAAAGTGAATAACTCAATAGAAAATATAATAGAATTGTTACGTAGATTATTTGCAAGCGGGTATTAGTCTTTATTTGGATTTGCTGCAGGATTTTTTGCATTATTTGCACCAGCTGTTCCAGTATTAGTAACTGTAATCGCTTTCATACTTGCTGATACCTACTATGGATATAAGGTATCTAAATAGTATGGTAACAAACTAGAATCACATAAACTATGGAAAACATGTCATAAAATAAGAGACGTTTTCATAGTAATTACATTAGGTTTGTTATTGGATAAATTCATTTTAAATACATACGATGATTTAGCTGCAGTTAAAATATCTGCAGGTACAGTATGCGTAGCAGAGAGTATATCTTTACTAGAATCATTTAGAGCTCTACATCCTAGAGCATTACTTTCTAAGTTATTAGCTAAAGTAATTAAATCTAAAGCAGAAAAATATTTAGATGTTGATTTATCAGACATTGTAGACTTAAAAGATATTACAGATGATACCATTGATATTAAAAATAATAACAAGTAAATTCAGTATTGGTATCAGTTGGATTAAGAAGAATTTCAACATAATAGCAGTGATTACCATAAGCATACTCACTGCTATTTTTGTTTTTCAGCATAACCAACTGAACAAGAAGAATATGGAAATAGATAGATTGTACAATAATGTACAATACTATGAAGAACTGAACGATTCTACTAAAGATAATAATCGTGTATTACAATTGACAATAGAAGAACTAAATAATAGTAAAGATAGTGTTATTACTTAGTTAAACGATGTAAGAAAAGAGTTGAACATAAAGAATAAGGAGTTAGAACTGGTGTCATCACAAACACAGGAGATAAAGCTCGATACTACAATCGTTGTTGAAAATGACAATGATTTTAAGTATGAAATCAAACCGAATAATTTAACATCTTTAATAATAGAAAAACAAGATTCAATCTTAACTGCGAATCTGGATATTAAGAATCAACAAACACTTTTTATATCACATAAAAAAGAATATAAAAACCAATATAAGAATTGGTTTCGCAGACTCCTTAAATTTGATTTTAAAAAACATAATGTATATAGGTATAACATCGTTAATAGCAACGATTTAATAAAAGTAACAGATACACGGGTTATACAAATAAATGAATAATCAATATGAAGAATAAGAAGAAATTTGAAAAGTATGAGCACATGTATGGTCCTCATTTCAATGAAGAATACGCTTTAATGGCTGTAGAATACATGGTAAATGAAGATGGTACTAAAGGAGCTCATTGGACAATCGAATAGACTTCTTCTGTTGCACAATAGTATGGTATAAACCTGAATACGGGTAAATACAATAAGTACGATTGGTTTGTTACAATGAACATGTTTTACTCAGATTACTACAAAGCAATAGTATCTATGACTAATAGTGATAATGTTAGATACTATGTGGATTTATCTAAAGCTTGGTTAGAGGATAAAGACGTAGATGAAGGTAAGATGTGGTATTACTATAAATATGTCATATGTGATAAATTCAGAACAGAAGATGATGACGATGACGATGATATGGTTGCAGAATATGATGAATATGATATGCATGATTATCCTCGTGAACGTTCAAACATGAGACGTGCTTATAGAAGAGATGATAGTGATTGGGATGACGACAATTACTATGGAAGAAACTACTCTACATACCGTAGAGGTAGATATATGTCAAGATATTAATTAATCAATAAATTTTATGAAAAACGATATGATGGACGAAAGAATTTTTGTAGACCGTGGTCTCGATAACGGTACTTTGGCTTTACTTAATAGTAATAATGGATGGAACAACAATCCATTTTTGTATTTGATTTTCCTTATGATGTTTGGTCGTAATGGTTTTTGGGGCAATGATTGTAACGGTGTTGGATGCAATAATCCTTAGATTGCAGCATTGTCTGAACAAATGAATACAACTTAGAACACTAACTTGTTAATGGATGGTATCAAGGGTAACGCTACATCACTTCAGACATTAGCACAGAATCTTAATTGTGATTTCAATACTTTGAACAGTTGTTGCTGCGATCTTAGAAATGCAATAACTAGTGTTGCTGGTCAGATTGGTTTCAGTGCTGAAAAAGTTATCAACGCTGTTAACATGGGTGATTGTGGTGTTATATCTGCAATTAAAGACTGCTGCTGCGGTACTCAGAAAGCAATCCTTGAAATGGGTTATCAGAATCAGTTAGCTAACTGTAATCAGACAAATACTATAACTTCTGAATTAACTAGAGGTTTTAGTGGTTTAAATACTGGTATGACACAAGGATTTGCTCAATTAGGATTTACTAATTCTCAGCAGACTTGTGAATTATTGAATGCTGGAAATATGAATACTCAGAGAATTATAGATACTTTGAATAATCACTGGACTTCAGAATTGCAACAGAAATATAATGATGCGCGTCTTGAACTTTCTCAAAAAGCTCAGAACGAATATCTTATATCTCAGCTTAAGACTACTACGACAAGCCCAGCTGCATAATAATTTAAAAAGGGGAATAATTCCCCTTTTTATTAAATTTGATAATTATGAATTTCAAAGACTTAAAAATAGGTGATTCAGTATATATATTAGAGAATGCTGGAACATTTAGAAAAATAACTACATATAACATTGGAACAGTATTAAGTATATCGTCTCCTTATGACGATAATAGTTTGGGTAATCAGTATCTGTCTACAATGTTAAAAAAGAAGTTAGTTGATATTACTATTACTTGTGATGGAATACAAAAGAAATTAACAGTAGGTGCTGATAAATCTACTATAACTGATTCAACGATAGGATTAACTGTATCAACAAATAAAAACGATTTAATAAATCAGATTACTGCACAATGTAAAGAATATGAATCAAAAATAGCTTCAGTAGAGATATATCGAATTGAAGTTGAAAAATGTAAGAACATATTGTCACAATTGAAAGATATTCCAGAACCAACTAGTGAAGATAATGCACAAGTTGATTCTATTAAGGTTAGCTAAGGCTAACCTTTTTTATTTTAAGCCTATTTAAGAACAGCTATTGTTATTATAATGGGAATGTATTGCTTATATACTAAAATAGTACAATGAGCTTTAGAATGCGTTTTAAAGCTATTATATAATTTTAATACGTATTAAATATGACATTGAATGAATTAATATCAGACGTTTTGCTCGAAGCTAGAAATAGTAACATAGCTGAGAGTGAAAAATTAAGTAGACGTCAAATAGAATTGTGGATTAAAACATATAGAGCATTCTTAATAAAACAGGATTTAGATAAAGATAGAACTATCAATCCTTTATATACACAGACTATTAGAATGCACATATCCAAAGTAGAAGAAGACCCTGAACATTTTGAATATGTTGGTGATGATAAACTTCCTAAACTTATAGACTTTAATTATAGACCAGGAGTAGTATCAGTTAAAGATTCTCATGGTAATCTGATACAGATTGGTTCTGAAACAAAAATGAAGTTCTAGAAATATCGTAAATATACATGCAATGACTATATAGCATATGTTAAAGACTATTATATATATGTGGAAAGTAGAAACAATCTTATAGAGTATATAGATATACAATTAATTGCAGAAGATCCTACAGAAATAATAATGTGTTATGATCCAAATGAAGATGAATATCCAATACCTGGAGCTATGTGGGCTACTATTAAGCAATTGATATTTACTAGAGATATACCAACAATGATACAAATGCCTTCAGATACAACAAACGATAGTAATGACGATACTCAAAATAGAAGCAAATGAATTAGAAAGTAAAAACAGCAGATAGAACAAAGTCATATACTATCCCTTCTTTCTATAATGCATATATAGATGATGTTGAAAAGAATACAGTATATGATATACCGTATAGCACATATAGATAGATTGTTACTGAATATTTTCAGTATTTGCGAGATTAGTTAATAGAAGAAAGTAAATGTGTAAAGTTACCATACCGATTGGGTTCTGTTTAGATTATCAAAAATAAACCTAAATTCTATGACAAACGAAGTCTTAGAATAGATTACTAGGCTAGTAAACAGTACGATAAAATGATATTCCTAACTAATGAACATTCCGATTTCTATAAATACAGATGTTATTGGTGTAAGTAGGATATGATTGTACCTAACAAAACAAAGTATTAGCTTACTATGACTAGAGCAAATAAAAGGAATTTAGCTTAGATAATTAAAAACAAAGTACACGATTACGAAGAATTATAAAATTAATAATATGGTTTATAAAATGATTACATCTAAATCTATTATTGCAAAAGTAATCGCAGACTTAGGTTTAGAGGAAGATAAGATAAAGATTTCTGATATTCGAGAGTGGATATCTGAAGGAGTATAGAAAATAGGCTCAGTTAATCAGAAGCATAGAAAAACAGTAATATTACCTTTGAAAGGATATCAATGTAAATTACCATGTGATTTAGAAAGTATCGATTTAGTTGCTTACTCAAGTAATAAAGAGAGTTGGCAATTAATGAAAAAGACAACAGGCTCTTTTGGAGTATTTGATAAGAACAAAATAGAAATACCCTTATACGGACAGAGTACGTATAATGAAGAAGAAGAAGAAACAGATATAACTAAATCATACACAATGAGAGTTAAAGCTAAAGTATCAGCAAATGTAGTAGAGTATGATATAAAACCAGGTTACTTAATATCAAATGTTGAAGAAGGTTATGTAAAGATGTCTTACTTTGCTGAATATACTGATGAAGAAGGTATGCCTTTAATTCCAGATTTGGTTTCTTATTCAGAAGCAATATACTGGTATGTAGCTATGAAACTTCTTTATATAGAATATTTTACTGGTAGAAAGCCTCAGCATCTTTACTATGATGCAAAACGTTCTTGGAATTTCTATAGACAACAGGCATATGCTGAATCATTAATGCCTAACTCAAATGAGATAGAAAATATAAAGAATACTTGGCATACTCTTGTACCAGAGAGAGATTCAATAGACAGTTTCTTTTATAATATGAGTGATGAACAACTAATTTATAATCATTAATATGGAACAAAATGCACAAATAAATACCTTTACTTAGGGTATGGATATGGATACAGATATTTCCTTATTGGGAGAAGGTAAATATAGGTATGCTGAAAATATAAGATTATTTGCAGACAGTGACAGTTCCACAGGCGCTTTACAAAATATAGAATATATAAGATAGTATTCTACAGGAATTCCATAGAATGAAACTATAATTGGTACATCATCTACTAGATGGTATCATAATGATAAAGTATAGGAATGTGGAATAGTTATTACAAAGTAGAATCAAGGTAATAAGGTATATAATAAAATATACGTAGTTAGTGATTTTGATTCTATTACTCCCACAAATACTGTAGTTGTTAAAGGTTATCTTGAATTAGAGAATAACCTTAGTATAGTATGTAATTATGAAGGACCTACTGTTAGTAAAATATATATAACAGATGCAAACAGTACAATAAAATCTATAAACATATAGGAAATTATAGAAGAAGAAATAACAGATCCTACTTACTTTGATTTATTACCAGGATGCGTATTAGCTCCATTTAAATTACTAGAATTGGTATCAGGTTCTTTACCATCTGGTATGATACAATACTGTTATCAGTTATTTAAAACAAATGGTAGTGAAACAACTACATCTTCATTAAGTGCTAAGATACCTATAACTGGTACAGCAAATTCTACAAAGAATTTAAATGGTTCTGAAGAAAATACTATAACAGATAAAGGTTGTAGATTGTCGGCTACAGCTTTTAATGATGGTAGATTTGATAGACTTAGAGTTATAAGTATATAGTATTTAAATAGTATAGATACGCCTAAGATTTATATAATAAATGAAGTAGATATATCATCTAATGATACTGGTTTTATTACTTTTGAATATACTGATACTGGAAACGGTTATATGTCTGAATTAACTATTGAAGAATTTAATGACTTAGTACCATTTGAGTTCAAAGCACAAGTAATAGAAAAGAAAGACAATAGATTATTTGCAGCAAATATTTAGGAGATTACTTGGGATGTAGAATATGATGCCAGAGCATATCGTGCAAATAATAATGGTATAGTAAGATTAGAGTCTAGTTATGGTGATCCTTTAATTGCAAATTAGGCAGATATCGTAAATGGAATAACTATAATTCCAGAAGAACATGATTGTATTAACCCTATAAATAGTAAAATAGTATATCCTTAGGAAGGAACAACAGAAGATTATTCTTGGGATACTGTAAATAATCGTATAGGTGGAATTGGTCCTAATGTCAATTATAGATTTGTTTATATCGATATGACAGAATCTGAACAATCTTATTCTACTACAGAAATGAAATATAATTTGGAATTAGAATGTTCAAGTAAAATTAGAGATATAATACATATAAAAGACTTTTAGACATCTAGTGTAGTAACATCAATAACGAATACAGAATCTATATCTAGAATAAATAATTATGCAGATCCTTACTTCGTTACAAACTTTTTAGGTTATCAAAGAGATGAAGTATATAGATTTGGTATAATTTTTTATAATGAAAAGAATATACCTACTCCAGTTCATTGGATAGGTGATATACGTTTTCCTTCAGCTGATTATATAAGATATCCTTTCGGACACGAAGGTTGTGAACTATCTTCACATCCTATAGGTATATAGTTTAATGTTAAAAATATACCAGGAGGTGTAATGGCATATGAGATTGTAAGATGTAGAAGAACAATGTCAGATAGAACTGTAGTTACACAAGGTTTATTAAGTAAGACCTTTAATTTTAGAGGATGGAAAGGTTCTGATAGTTTTGATGCAGCTGTATCTCTTGGTGATATAGATAGACGACCATATGTTATGCCTACTTATGCTGACGTTCCTAAATTCTGTGAAGATATGGTAACTGAATTAAAATATCATGAAGATCCTGTAGATACATCTGGATTATTTACAATTATATCTTCTGATATTGCATTTAATAAAACACAGGATTTAATAAAGTCAGGAATGTATATAGTACCGTTATACGTTGCATATAGTAGATTTGGTCCAATCAAATATACAACAAATAGTAGTTATTTAAATATTAACTGCGCTGTTGCTCCAAATCTAACATCGGATGGAAAAAAAGTTTATCGTGGATATGGAGGATTATTTAATGGAGATGGGGTTGTTATTGATGAAGGAGTTAGATCTAATTCAGTTATATTTAATTTGGATTATACTGCAGGTTTGGTAAAGCCTTATATATTTACAAATAAACAAAAGGCAACAAATAATAATACTTCTTCAAGAAGTGCTAGAATTATTTAGGATGCTAAAATTGCTACAAACATACCTCCACACATTCCTTCTGGAATAGCCGATGTTAAAAATAATTATGTGGATTATGTAGGTAATATGGCGTATACTAACTGGAGTGTTACAATTGGACATGGTCCTCACGGTGTTACATCTGTTATATACTCTCCAGAAATGTATAATTCAGATAATTATGGTTTTAGTTATTCAGGAGTATCTCATCAAGAAAATATATCGTGTGGCGGTGGATTAGTCGTAAATATAAAGAAAAAGACTACACAATATGGTGGAGATAATTATTCTAGTAGGTCTAATTCAATATATCAAAATACATGTTGCTACGTTAAGCAAGACTTTGGTAATTATAATCAAAGTATTTGTTTTAATGGTGATACTTATCTAGGGGTATTAGATTATTCTAACACATTGTTATATAATTTAAATACATGGGTAGATAAAGATAAAAATAAGAGATAGCTACAGGTTTATATGCCGTTGGAAAGTAGTGTAAATGTGTATTGGAGAAGTGATAAACATTATTCTCAGGAAACAAAACCATCAGGTCAAGATGACTTAGGAGGTACAGCCAATATCTTTTATATGACTGAACCAGGACAATTAGCTACAGCTAGTGCACAAACTACACCGATGTATGTATATAATTCTGCATATTCTAATACTAACGGTAGTAAGAATTACATATCTAAATCTTTATATGCTAAAGATAATCAAATAAACAATAATCGTATTACTTGTTCTGAAATAAAAACAAATAATGAATTAAATGATTCTTGGACTAAATTTAAATTTGCTAATTACTTGGATGTAGATAGTAAATACGGTTAGATTACTAATCTTAAGAACTTTAATAATAATTTGTTTTTCTTCCAAGATGAAGCTGTAGGTGTAGCATCAGTAAATGAAAGATCTTTGATTACAGATAATAATGCATCTCAGTTAGTATTAGGAACAGGAACAATACTTGGTAGATATGATTATCAAGTAGTAACTAATGGTTCTAGTGTAGTAAATGATAAGAGTATTGTTAATTCAAGTAGTACAATGTATTGGTATGATACTGATAAGAATACACTTTGTGCTCTTAATAATACTTTCATGGAATTATCAAAAAGTAAAGGAGTATAGACTTATTTAAACAAACTACCACAATCTGCAAAAACAAATGTAGTATCTTTCTATGATAAGAAATATAATGAAGTATGGTTTAGAGTATATGATAAAGCATTGATATTTAATGAATAGTTAAATGCATTTACTTCATTCTATACTCATAATCCGAATTGGTTCTTCCCATTCTCAGACAAACTAGTTACTATTAAAAACAATAATATGTATTATCTACATAATATATATGAAGTAAATAGTGATGTAAAAGAAGAAAGAATATCTAAAATATAGTTCGTAGTTAATAAAGATGCATCTAATACTAAAGTATTTGATAATGTATCTTTTGATGCTAAACTATTAGATAATGATAACACTACTCCTTAGATTGTAAAAGAAATAGTATTTACTACAAAGACACAACATACTGATAAGATAGATTATAATAATATAGATAACAGAGAAGATAATTATAGGTTTTATATACCACGAGAGTCACAACCAGACCCAGCAACACAATAGCTTGTTAATAAATCTTACGCTGGTAGAATGAGAGGAAAGTATTTAATATGCGATTATACTTTTGATTGTAACAGTGGTAGAGAAATGAAAATACCTTATATTAAAACAACATATAGATATTCAATGGTATGAAAAAGAATAACAAGAAAATAAAAGCACCTAAATATGCATTTGGTGCTAAAGAAATATCTGGTTTAGCTTAGACTGGTGGTAATATAGCACAAGGATTTAATACTGGTAATCAAACAGCACAAACAGTATTTAATGTAGCAGATAGTGTTAGTGAATTTTTACCTGGACCAGCAAAATGGATTGGAAAGGCAGTATCTGGTGTAGGAAAAATGATAACTAGTATTGTAGGTACTAAAGGTTCTGTAGATCCTGTTACTGGTGAAATAACTGAAGGAACAGGTATAAAAGGTAGAAAGAATAGAAAGAATTTAATACAACAATCTGGTATAGTTAAAAATAATTAGGCAGCAGCTTAGAATTCACAGCAATTGGTTGCAGATTATTATCAAGAAAATGGTAATAATATTATATCTGTAGTTGCAGATGGTGGTATAATACCAAATACATTAGCTTACTTGGATGATGGTGAATTAATAAGAACTCCAGATGGAAGTATTAATGAAATACCAGAAGAGGGTAAACCAGAAGATAGTAATCTAATGAATGTACCAGTTGGTACACAAGTATTAAGTGATAAGATTAAAGTACCTGGAACTAATAAAACATTTGCTTAGAAAGGTAAAGAAATTATGAAAACTAATAAGTATAAAGGTAAAGATAAGTATGCTGAGAATAGTAAGATGCTGAATGACCGCAATGCATAGATTGCTTATGATAATCTACTTGCTTTACAAGAATCTATTAAAACAAGTAAGACTAAATCAGGTAAAATAAATAAATATGCAGACGGTACTGATGAAATAGACAAGAATAAAAATTGGAATAATAATTTTAATAATCAATATAAGTCTATTGCTGGTACAAGATACGCAAATAAATCTGGTAATTACGGAGATTTTAATAAAGCAATTGATGAATGGTTAAAAGATGATAACAATCTCAATAGAGCTTGGAATGATCTTGGAAATTTACCATAGGTTTCTAGAGCAATGTCTAAATATAATGATAAACGAAAAGCTCTTCATGCTAATTATAATGATAATAAATATGGTGAAGTTCATGATTGGTTTGTAAATGTGGTTGATTTAACGAAACCAAAAACATTTAAGAAAATTGATAAAACTACTCCTGACTTTTCAGTAGATATGCCTGATATGAGTTATATACCATTAAGTATGAAAACATATATGTATAACAATAGTCAGCGTTCATAGAAGCCAAAATTAAGTACCAATGTATCTGATATAATTAGTGATTTAGCTGGAGCATCTGCAGGATTAATTGGTCCTATAGCAAATATGACAGCTAAACGTGGTGAAACAAATATACCTTATACTTATACTCCTAAGTATGGTCCTACTGAATGGAATATAGATCCTCAGTTAAGAGAGATAAATAGAAGTAATGCTATTGCTAGATATAATCAATCTCGTTTAAGTCCTAATACAGGAGCTGGTTTAGCGTTTGGTATTCAGTCAGCTATTGCTAGAAATGATGCTATGGCTAGAGCATATGCTGAAAAGAATAATATGGAAAATCAAATGGCTATGGCTAATGCTGGCATATATAATGATGCGGCAAGATACAATGCTCAAGCTATGCATACCGCTGCAATTGAAAATGCTCAAGATAGAGCTGCAGTAGATACTGCTCGTAGAACAGGTCTACGTGATTTAGGTACAGCATTACAAACAATGAGTAAAGATAGACGTTTGAGTAAACGTGACCAAGCCGTATTAGCTGCAATGGAACCATTCTTGCAGTATGGTATGACTGGAGAACAATATTAGAAATTAATAAGCTTATTAGGATAATTCGATTATGGCAATAAATAGATTTAGTACTCCTGTAGAGAGTGAATATATAAGTTAGTATGTTCCTATACCGTTTGAGCAATTATATGCTCTCGGTAAGGAATATAATGAACGTTTTGATAAAAACGTATAGAGAGTATCAGATTACATAAAAGAATCACGCTAGTTTGATTCGCCTATTAAAAAAGATGTAGAGGATTATTATAATATTGCGATGAATCCTCAAATTAAAGATTTAATAAAAACTGCATCAACTAATCCAGATATTATGAAAACACAAGGTTTTCGTAAATAGTTAGATGCTGCAATAAATGCTGTAGATTATAGTTCTTTGCGTAAATTACAATCTTCTGCAAATAATGCATATGAATATTTAAAAGCAGCTAAACAATTAGCTGCAAAAGGACAATATAATAAGAATTGGGATTTAGTTGACTTTAATACTTATTCAACATTAGACTCTAATAAAATTTTTGATGAAGTTTCTCCGATTCAATACCAAACATTATAGGAGATAATAAATCCTTATGTAGAAAATATTTAGGAAACTTTCTATGAAAATGTAGATCCTAATTCTGGTACAAGAATACCTTTTACTAATTGGATGGCAGTTACTGAAAATGATATTCGCAATATACTAAATAGTAGATATTCGGATATAATTAATACTCCGTAGGGGCAAATGTGGTATAGAGATATTGCAAAAAATGTTTTAGCAATTAATCCAAATGCAACAGCTACTGATGTTGATAATGCTTTTACTTCAGCTTTAGTAGATGCTTCTAGATAGTATATTCATTCAAAACCTATCCAAAATAAGTTAGGATTTGACATGTGGAAATATAATTAGGAACATCCAGAAGTTGATCCAAATGTAAATAAACCTTTAACTAGAAAAATAGAAGAACGAGGAATGCTTGCTTATTCTAATTTTGAAGGTATAATGTTTCCAAATATAGTAAAAGATGAAGATAAAAATAAAATAAATCAATTAGAACAGAGATATTAGAAAGCATTAGATTCTGGAAATAAAGATGAAATCCAAACCATTCAAAGAGAATATAGTAATATTAGATCTAAATACGGATTGAAAGATTATGTACAGTCGATATTATTCGATAATCTTTCAGGAGGTTCAATGTAGGATGATATTAATATGGTATCTGAAGCATTGATAATACCGTATGCTGGTTCTAGAGAAATGGAAACAGCTTTACAAAGTATGCCTAATTCATTTAAAGATGAAGATGCATATGGTATTGGAATAACTGTTTCTAATATAGGTGACTACGAATTACTATCAGATGCAATTATGCGCTTAGGAAATGCTGGATTTGTATCAGGTAATTAGAAAAAAGTAAGAGATTTCTTAAAAAGAAACAGAATTGTTGCACACACTATCGGTGTAAGAGGAGCTATGCCTATTGCATCAGGAAATATGAATGTTACATAGCAAGCTATAAATCGAGAAGATTTATTACCTTTGACTTACGATAATGATGGTAAACCTTATAATGTAAATGAAACAAATCCTAAAAAGATTGAGCAATATTATAAAAATTTGGATAAAATAATGAAAGATGCTGGATTTGTTATAATTGATTCAAACAAAATAAAAGGTTATTCTACAAGTGAAGAATTCAATACAGATAGTCCATATGGAAAAGGTAAAGGTGATATAAGAAAGCAATATACTGGCGGTGGTATTTATTATTCAGCTGATTTTGTAAACAGAATGCCGAAAACTGGAGAATCTGGTTCAGATGATTTTAATAATTATTATGATAAAAAAACTCTTAGTGGAAAAGACGCTAGTGAAATGTTTGCAGTTAGACAAAAGCAATAGCAACAAGCAGATTATAATGACGAATATTATTCAGATTAATGTTTTAAAATATGGAAAATAATAATTTATTTAAGCAATACTTGGAGGAAAGTAAGCAATCTTTATTAAATCAGTACTCATATAATGAAGCTACTGGTAAATATGAAGCTCCAGAAGTAATGGAAAATAAGATATCACAGTTTAATTTACAAAATTATAATTAGACTAATGAATCTGATTCTGATTATGTTCCTAGTGTAGCAGATAACTGGAGACTTACAAATAAGAATATAGCTTAGGTAAGGCTAAGTGAAGCTTAGGAGAATTTAAAGAAAACTGAAGCAACGTGGCTTCCGCAAGTTCAAGAAGCTTATGACTATATAGAAGCAGCTATGAACTATAAACAATTAGATTCACAAAATAAATCTAATTGGTCACAAGAATAGATAGATAATGCTGAAACTATAAAACTCCAATTGTTAGATAAAATAAATCAATTGGAACCAAGAGTAAAAGAATCAGCAAGAACTAATCCTTATCTACAAGATATATTTTACGAAACAAGTCTTGTAGATGCTATAAAGAATAAGGACGTTAATCCGTTAAAAGCATCTGTAAAATCAATAGCAATTGATTTTGATAATAGACGTTTACTTGATGATGTTGATCCGTTCAACAATTTTAGACATTTGATTGAAGATGGTCCTAATTCACATTGGTTATCCTTAAGTACGGAAGAATTTGAGAACATGTGGAATAGGAAAATTAATTTAAATGATTTAAACAATCTTCAAAAGAAATATCAAGAGGTTACTAATGCATTAGAAGATTCTCAAACTAACTATAATTCTTCTCTTCAAGATGTAATCGAAAGATAGAATATTGTAAATAAAGGAAGTTGGTTATTTGATCCTTCTAAAATATCATTAAAAGCTCAACAAGCTTATGAAAATAATGAACTATCATTAACTGATCCGAATAGTTGGTGGAAAACTGTACCAGAACTAGGATCTAGTTATGCTAATGTTGAAACAATGGCAACACAAATGGTAACTAATGCTGCTGTTGGGGCTTTAACAAAAGGTGCATTAACTGTTGCTAGCGGTGGTACTCTTATGCCGTTATTATTGGGGGCAAGTGAATTAGGAATACAATATTCTATAGCTAGAATGGGTAGAGAAAAAGAGACTGCTTCTGAAATGTTTGATAATTATCAACAAAGAGTAACTGAAGAAATCTAGAAAAAGAATCTAGATTATAATGCCGTGTATGATAATGTCTATAATCAACTAGCTAATCTTGGTTTTAATGTTGAAAATATGGATGACCAACAGATATTTGGGGCAATGTTGAGCTCAGGTATAAATACAGGTAATCCAAATATAGACCAAGTTATAGACGAATCCAGAAAAGGTCTAGATGCTGTTGAAAAAACTAACAATGCTTTAATGCTATCAGATTTAATTGAAGCAGGTATGTATATGTATGGTGGAAGATATGTTAAAGACTTGATGAAATTAAATGCATCTTCTATACAACCTGTTGGTAATCTTCGAGAATCTGTATTAAACAGAGTAAGTGAAACATTGCAATCTGTTCAAAATCCAACTTTAATGGATGCAGCTAAAACTATGGTTACTAATAAATTAGTTAAAGCTGTAACTTTAAATAGTAAAAATACAATTAAACAAAATTCAGCAAAACGTATAATATAGGGAGTTGGAGATTATTCTAAAAAATCTTTAGCAACTATGTATCTTTAGGGTAGAGAAGAAGGTCAACAATATTTGGTTGGTAAAGAATATCAAGAAGGAAAATATGATAATATTGAGAACTATGATATGCTCGACGGATTGGTTAATAGCTTTAGACTTGGATTTGAATCCAGAGCTGCATATTATGGTTTACATACTGATGATGCTTTAAATACTGATAAAGAATTAAAAAAGAATATTGATGTTGGTGGATTTACAGGATTTGTTCTTGGTACTGGTTATTCTACTCCAAAATTATATTCTGGAATAAGACAATTAAACACAGATAGAAAATTATAGGAACTTGCAGCAAATGGATATAATAATGCTGAACGTGATGAAAAAATTTCAGCTTTCTTAAAAGCAGCAAATAAAAAGCAATCTTCTTTAAGTAGAATACATAATACTCTAGATATGGTTAAAGAAAATAAGCCAGAAGGAGTTACTAATGAAATGATTGAAGCAGATAAACAATTAGCTAGTAAAGTTTGGGCTTTAAATCAATCAGAAATTACTTCACAAAATCTAGAAGGTCTACACATAGATAAAAAATCAGATACATATAAAAGATATATAAATAATGCTATATTATGGTCTGAAAAAGAATCAGAACAACGAAAAGATACTCAAGAAAGTGTAGATTTACTTAAACTTCTTCAAGATGAAGTATTAAATTATAAAGAAGGTGAAAATGATGTATTGGATGCCGCTATTGCTAAAATAAAAGATACCTATACTAAAGAAGCTTAGTTAAATAATTTTGAAGAGTGGAAATAGGGTAAAACCGAAGATGTAGCACCAATAAAAGAATTAACTACTGATACTATTTTAAACGAAGCGCTAAGATACATCTTACTTGAAACTTTATCTGAATTATCAACGCAAACAAATAATAGAAAATAGGATTTAGACAAATTGGCTAAAGATAAAAAGATAAATGTAAATACAGAAGATATAACAGCAATACAAAAATATATAGATGATGTATTTAAAGAATTGAGTAAGAATAAAGTGTATTCTGGTATATCTAATGTGGCTAAATCTTTATCAAAATATCAAGATTTAAAAGAACAAATAGCTGCGGTATAGTTAAATTCTGCGGTATTAAATAATTTGGTTCAGCATAAACTTGCATATACAACTGGTATGTATACTGGTGATATGTCTATCATTAAACCGACATGGAATAATATCACAGAAGCACAAAAACAAGAAATAATTGATTCTAAAATAAAAGAAGCAAAGGATAATGGTAAAAAACAACCTACAAAACAAGAAATAATTTCAGAGTACAATAAAGAAATAGAAGAACTTTGGAAAAAGGATGATGAATCACCGAATCAAGAAAAAATTGCTAGAAAACGTGCAATATCTATAATATAGAAAGACTTGTTACGTAGAGAAGTGTTAGAAGGTGAAGCAAGACAAGAACGTAGAGAATAGAGTTACGATACTGTAGAAACAGAAGAACTGTCTGAAAGTACAGAAGAAAACGTAGATCCTACAATTCAGAGTGCTACACCACCTACTTCTACTGAAGCAATTGTTGAAACAACTGATGATTCTTAGCCAAAGTCTGTATCAGAAACAACTCCTCAACCAATTTCTACTCCAACGTCGGAAGAAGATGTTAAGAATGAATAGTCAGCAATAGATGCATTAAAATCACAATTAGAAGGTGATACACAAGTTGCAGCACAGGAAGAGTTGGAATCCGATGAATCTATTGAAAACATTCCTATGGATTCTATGGAAGAAACTACCAATGTTCCAGTTATGGATTCTCAAGAAGAAACTAGAATAGAAGACTTACAAAACGATATTGCTGAAGTATCTACAACTATATCTGATATTGATCTATAGAATCCAGCATACGAATCAAACGAAGCAATTAGTGAAGAAGAATCTATTAAAAATACCGCAAATAAAATAGAGAATGGTGATAAATTGGATTTAACTTCATCTATTGATATCTAGGAGTAGGAACAATACGTGCCTGAAGTAGAAGAAGCGGAACAATCTGATTTAACTACACAAACAATTGAAGACGTTATTACTTCAGATACCAATACGGATTAGACTCCAATAAATCAAGAAGATAACTCATTAGATATTGTAGATACTGGTTCTTTGGCTAATAAACCTGGAGAAAATCCAGATATGTTTATAGCTGACGCAAATCAGATTATGGTTGTTGGTGATGAAATAGGTATTAGTCCTAATGGTATGGAAGAATAGTTTGTTGCTTTAGATCCTCAATTATTAAATGCTCAAGGTGTATTTGAAGATGTATATAATCAACCAGGATTAATTAATTCAACTGATGTACAAAATAATGACGCATATGTTGATAGAACCCGTGGTTTGAGTAATGATAAAAAACAAAAGCGTAATTTGATTAGTAATACTTTCTTCTTTAAACCAGATGCTACAGAACCTTTGATTTTGAAAGCTAACGGTAAAGACGTAGTGTTTACTACAAAAGATGGTAAAAGAGCGAAAAGAGGAACTGGTAAACAATTAGCTGAATTGCTTGCTCAACCAGGATGGATACAAACTTTAGATGATGCATACTATATTGTAACTGATGCTTGGAAAGATGATAGACGATTAAGTAATAGTAAACTCGAAAACTCTGCAATAAATAATGCCGCAGATCTATAAT
>NFZC01008930.1_pt1 | contig 18802 bp, 8 predicted proteins | sample 1095391 | NCBI WGS metagenome assembly NFZC01 (sample SAMN03609890, study PRJNA323583) | gut metagenome | isolation source: feces | host: Rattus norvegicus | place: Denmark: Riget | collected 2013
GATATAGTTGCAACTTTCAATGGACATCCAATAGCTGAAATACAAGCAATAACATATTCAATAACAAGAGAAAAGACTCCAGTTAACGTATAGGCTGGAGTATAAAATCCTGCTCAAATCGGTGAACGGTTAAGCCCCAACGCCGAGGGTAAGATTGACAATCAATGCCCGTAGAGACTTTGGCGAAAGCCACTAACAACTTCTTCCACGCTATATTAATAGCTATAAAGGAGGAAAACATTATGATAAAAGACGAAATAAAAAAACACATGAAAATAAGAGCTTTTGGTAAAAATAACAAATGCTTTATAGAAATTAAACCAAAAGATAAATATACTATCAAAGATTTATATGAGACAGTAAACAAAGAATTACTTCTACCAACTGAAGATAAAGATTTTTTTATCTATAGAGGTAAAACTGCTAAATTAATTACTTGGTGGTTATTCTTTAAAGATGGATTAGAAACAGATGAACAATTTTTAGAATATATAGGTGCTTCTATTATAGGAGATAACATAATACCAAATGTAAGAGCAGATGAATCATTAAAATGGTGTCATATAATACAGAAACAATTAAAAATGAAAACTACCCCCGTCTTTCATAATAAAGGAAAAACAAAGTATTATATGCTTCATATAAATAAGAATCAATAATGTTTTCTAGTTGTTAATACGCAGGACACCAGAAATGGTGAAGGCATAGTCCACAAAAGCTATACTTTAGGTTCTGCAGAACCAAGATCTTTTTCCCGCGGCAAAAGAGGAATTCGGGGAAACTTAGTATTTATATCATTTAATAGAGATGCTTTAATAGAAGAATTAGGTACAGAAAAGAAAATATCTAAATATAAAGCAAATGATAGAGAATGGTTAGCAGAAAAAAATGCACCACAGTTTGTATCTGTTGAAGAATGGGATAAATACATGGCAGAACTTGCTAATCCAAATGGTCAAACTGGTGCAGGAACTACTGGTGCAACAATAAACGATTTAGTTAAAGATGATGCTACTCCAGTATATGCAGACGAAATATTACCATTCGACATAACAATTACTTTTGCTAATGAATATGGCGCAAAAGCTACAACAGTATTATATGGAGTTGAATTATTAAATGAAGGTATAGGATTCTCTATAGATTCAACTACTACTGAAAGAGCTTATACATTTGTATGTAGATCAGTAGATACAATGAAAGCTGTAGATGATAACCACGCAGGAAATATAAGTACAACTTGGTAATATATATTATGAAATGGAGAGTTAACACTCTCCATTTTTTTATAAGAAGAAAGGAGGAACACTTTTGGCAGAAGTTACAACTCAAACATTTACAAGTAGTAATGATGGACTTGGCGGCAAAACAAATAAAGGTGTTTATAAAATGGGCGACTCATATACATCTTATTCTGGATGTGATATTATTGCCTCTATTGAAATGCCTAAAATAAACCCAGACGGTTCAGAAACAACTGTACCATATGTTCTTGGCTCACTTCAAACTATATCAATATCTACTTATCAAGATAAAGTTCCAGTAAGAGCAATAGGAAATATGAATGCTATAGATTATACAATGGGACCTAGAACTATAGCTGGTTCTTTAGTTTTTGCAGTATTTGATAAACATTTTGCTGATAATATATTTAATGACTTAAGTAAAGAAAATACTGATATTTTAGTAGATGAATTGCCAGCTTTTAATGTAACAATTACTTATGCAAATGAATATGGTTCTATGTCAAGAATGGCATTATACGGAATAAGAATAGTTGAAGAAGGACAAGTTATTTCTATTAATGATGTTTATACAGAAAATACATATAAATATTGTGCTCTTTCTCTTGAAAGACTTAACAAAAAAAATACACAATCTAATAATAAAATGGGCGACAAAAAACAATCTATATCAACACTTTATGACAATGATATAACTATAGACACTCCAGGAAAAGATATAGTGGATGAATTAGAAAAAGAAAACTCTGATTTAAAAGAAGAATCAATTAGATTATCAGTAGAAACTGAAAACCCTATAAATAGTTATAAAGATGGAATAGCTCATTTTTATTTAAGACCTAATCAAAATACTGGATATATACATATATATAATTTAGCTGGAGAAGAAATAAAGTCTATTAGTGTTTACGATAACACTTCAGTAGAAGAAAATTCTACTAATGTATATTCTACAGAGTTAGGTGTAGGAAGTTATTCTGCACAATATAAAAATGAAATAGAATTAAAATATTCAAACATAGTAAATTTTGTAATAAGTAAAGATGAAGAAATAAATTATTCATTAAATGACGAGCCAATGTATGAATATTCAAATGACTCTCATTATACATTTGCATCTAATAATAAAGACCATGATTCATATTTAATAGCAGAAGGTAGATATGAATCAGTAGATGAAATTCAAAAAGAAGATACTCCTATAATAGAAGGATCTATAGATGATTCAAATTCACAGATAAAAGTAGAACTTGAAAAACCAGAAACATATTATACAGTATTTACTTATAAAGGAAATGAATATTCTAAACCTAAAACTATATTAACAGAAAAAAACGATATGTCATTAATAAAAAGATTTATTGAATTTGTAAAAAGCAATAGAGATAAATTATTAAATAACTTAAGTGAATATGATGATATATTTGATACATTGCTTAAGACATATGACAAAACTCAGAATATAATAGATAATGTATTAAATTTAGAAGATAGTAAGTATAAAACTGAATTAGTTTATTATTCAATACTATTCCAAAACTATGTAACAAGAGCGTATAATTATAAAATTAATTTCTTTGTTGAAAGAGATGTTACGGCACCATTTTTCAACTCTACAATTCATAATAATTCTAATAAAACATTATTCTTTGAAAGAAGAAAAAATAAGGATTATTTCTCTATGTCTAAACAAGGCATATCATCTAATTTATTCTTGTCTAAATATGGAAACAGATATTTTACATATGATGTTGCAGACAATAATTATAGATCAGTAAGATATGATTTCACATGCTTTTCTCCAGATGACGAATATCTATTAAGAAAATACTCAAATGTAAATACAATGAAAGATGTTTCTGTATCTACTTATACAAAAAATCTTTATAAAAAGCTAGAAGAAAAAGAACTTGTATATGCTCAGTTAAAACAAGATAATGCTGTATCGGTTATAAACTTAGAGGAGCCATCTTGTGAATATGATTATGGATATAACAAGTTAATAGTAGATGTAGATTATAGAGAAGAGCTTGGAGAAAAAGATAATGAATACTATTTAGTATTTAAAGAAGCAGAATGTATAAATGATTATACTCCATCAACAAAAATAAAATTCAAAGACACACAAAAGACTTTATCTATAGATGCATTCTCTGGTCTTATAGTTAGAGATAAATATTATTTTGTATGGATAGAAGATATAAATACAAATACAATATCAAATCCAACACTTTTATCTACTTATGAAGATGAGGTTGAATTTATTAAATACATAAAGTCTGTAGATATCGAACAAAAGATAAATAATGTTATCAAGAAAATGAAGGAAAAAAATGATACAAAATATGAATCGACTCTTGAGTTCTTGTCGGCAGAAGAAGATTTAAATATTAAAAATTTAAAATACGAAATACTAGAGTCTGTATATCAAAATGCAGAATATGATATAGACATGATAAATACTATATTTAATTTAATGTCAATACTTCTTATAAAGCAAAAATATATAGAATATGAAAACATAGTATATGATAAAGAGAATATGTTTATTAAGTTTAATGACATTGGAAAAGATAATCATGTAGTCGTTTATAAAATATCAAAAGAAGATAATCTTTTAGTATCTATATATGATGAAAACACAAAGATAAATTTAGAAAAAGATGGATGTACAATTGCTTTTGTATCTAAGAATAATGGAATATATACAAGTGGGTTTGTTGTAATAGATAATAAGTCAAAGGAATACTTAACAGATAATATGAAAGTGAGTGTGATATAAATATGGCAACATTACCTTATTATGTCCATAGCACTAACTTACAGGATAGAAATAAATATACATCTGTAATAGATGCATCTGGTTCTCAAAAAAGATATTTTTCAAATATAGAATGTGAGTTTTATTTTGGCTCTCAAAGATTTTACGATATGGTAGAATTTATGTTTCAAATAGAGGAATTGCCTAAAAAAATATATGGATATAATTCATTTGCACCATCTTTAATTGTTCCAGGACGCAAAGAAATAAATGGAGAATTTAGAATAAATTTTCTTAAAGGTGGAGGATTCATAGAATTTTTAAATAGTGTTGAAGATTCTATAATGGCTAATGCATTAGATAATTTAATAGAATATTGTCCTGAAGCATATCCTACTTGGGGAGGGACTAAAAAAACATTCGATATTCTTATAGGATATGGATATTATAAAAACGAAAACAAAACTTATAATGCAACTTGTCAATCTTTACTAGGGGTTACTATTACAGGAATGAGACAAGAGCTTGATACGACTGGACAACCAATTACAGAAGTATATTCATTTACTGCAAAAAATTATGTAGAAAAAGACTTTAATTCATTAGAAGAAGTTTCTACTGATACTGACTCTTCAGACTCTAGTTCTAGTGAAGAAACTGAATCTGGACCAGAATGGACATTTGCTGAAAAAAGTAATAAACAAGACGTTGAAACTCTTGAAGAAGTTTGCAAAAACCATGAAAACACTATTGGTATTATATGTGATGTTAGACATAATCTGAATAGTGCTAAATCGTCTGGTAATATTACTGTAGAACTTGAATTACATAATAGAAGCGAATTAGAAATAACAGATGTTAAATTAGATATACTTGATCAAAGAGTTACATCTTCATCTATCATAACATTAGTAAAACAAAGTACAGCAAATACTAAAATGAAATTTAAAGCAACTTTAAAATCAGATATTAATAAAAATTTAAAAAATATATTAAGTAAAGGATCACAAAAAAAGGTCCAAGCAAAACTCCAATTTAAATGTGATGAGATAAATGAACAAGCTCCAGTAAAAAATACTGTATACATTTATCCTGGAGATAATTATTAAAATAAACAGGAGGAAACAAATGAAGAAAACAACTGAAGAAAATGTAAACTTAACAGAAGAAGAAAAACTACAAAAAAACATAGAGGAATGGAAAAAACAGTATTATTCTATATACGAAATAAATATTATAGGATATAGATTTATATTTAGACCACTTACTAGAGCTGAATATAAAGTATTAAGAAAAGAAGCAGCAGCTATAAATGAAAATACAGATAGAAATGATAGAATAGATTTTAGAATTGAAAATGAAGAAAAGATGTCGAAAATAGCAACTCTTTATCCAGAGCCAGAAGAACTAAAAGAAATAATAGAAGGATGTGCTGGAGTTGCTGATATACTTTCAGATAATATAATGTATTATTCAGGATTCTCTGATGAACCTGTAGTTAAATTATAATATGAAACTGTCTAATGATTATGCAACAATAAATTCTAAAAAATCTATTCAGGAAGTAATAGATGAAGCACTAGAAAAGAATGAATACTTTTTCTCTATGTATGTTGGGGAAGAAGTATTCATATATAGACCTATAACTAGATTAGAATATAAGAACATATTAGAAGATACAGCAATATCAGAAGAAGATAAAAAAGATGCTATTTGTAGAAAATGTTTATTGTATCCAGATAGCTATAATTTCGATAATTGTTTAGCTGGAGTTCCAGAACAATTGTCAGCTGATATAATAGAAAAATCTGCATTAGATCCAGTTAGTGTATTATCTCTTATAAGTATAGGTAGAGAAGAAATGCAAGATTTAACTAGTCAAATAGTATGTATGATTGCATCTGAGTTTCCAGCTTATAGAATAGAAGAGATTGAATCATGGAATATGTATAAACTTATAGATATGTTTACTAAAGCAGAGTGGAAAAGAAACTTTACTACTCAATATGAAAATGTAGATATAGGTAGTGCTATAGTTAATTCTCTTATAGATGCAAGTGGACTAAAAGAAGAAGATGATGATGAAGACGAAGATATAAGTGATCAAGTTGAAGAAAAACCTGTAAAAGAGAATAATAAAACGAAAAAGCAGAATAATATGAGCGAAAAAGAATATCAGGAATATTTAAAATTTGCTCAGAAATTCCCAGAAATAGATATGGGAGCTGATGCTGCGTTTACAGGTTATGATGAAAACATGAAAGTAGATACCCTACCTCCAGCATTAAGACCTGGTTGGGGTTAAAATATAAAGGTGGTGTAATATTTGCGGAAAAGAAAAGATCGAAACCGACAAGATAAAACCACTGGACAAAAAATAACAGGTACAATCAAAGCCGCTTCTGCTACAATTGCAGGAGTGGCTTTTTTAAGAAATACAGAAACTGCACATAGACTTGTATCTGAAGTTTTTCCAGCGGTTCGTAAAACATATAGAAAAGCAAGCCAAGAACTCTATGAACAAAACCGAAAAGTAAAAGCTTCAGATATAGAAAGAGCCTTTGGTAATGCTATAGGGAAAAATGGCGATAATTTTAAAAAAGAATTAACTAGAGCAAGAAAAGCAAAGTCTTTAGATGAGTTTGGTAAAGACAATAATTTATTCTCTACTAATAGATCTAGAGGTTTAGCTGGTGTATTATTTGACAAAGCTAGAGTGTCTGATGAAAAGTATCTAAAAAACAAAGCATCAATAGAAAAAGAAAATGAATTAAAAAGAGCTTTTCAAAGAGAGTTAGCAAATGCATATAAAGGCACATATACAGCTGACCAAATGCATCAAGTCGTAGACTCTATGTATGGAAGAGTAGAGAAAGCAATAATTGGATTTGAAAAAAATGACTTTACTAAACCAGTATTTAACGATAGTTATAATAAAAAGTTTTTAGACCATCTAGGAATACAAGGTGCTGATAGAGAAGATATTCTTAGACGTATATATAATAAAAAATTTGAAATAAAAAATGCATCTAAAAATCAAAACGTAACAGATGCAGCGAAAAAGTTACAAGATATTCTTTCTAAGAAAGAAGTTATAAGAAGTCAAACTGATAATTATATCTACAATAGAATAGATAGATTCTTAGGTAAATTTGGATTAGATGTTGATTCTGAACAATATCTAACAGGCTCAAAAGCACTTCGTTTAAAAGATTTAACTAAAGAAGATATAGAGCAATTAAAAAAAGTACAACTGCATGGACAAGAGAATGTAAGTGTAAATCTTGGTGATCAAGTAGAAGCACTTCTATTAAATAAAGATTTATATGGAGATTTAATATTAGATAAATCTTTAAGGAAAAGAACTAACTTACTTGGACAAACAGAAATATTCTCATCTGAATATATGGATAGATTCCTGGAAGAAAAAAGGAAAAGCTTCTCTAGTACAATAGTAGGTAAAGTATTGTATGCTGGTATCGACTTTGAAAATCAGATGAGTAAACCTTTTGACTTTATGATTCATAGTAATAAGGTTTCGTCATTTGCTGAAAAGACTTTATTAGAAGATTCATATTTATATTTAAATGGTAAAGCATATAGGTTCTTTGAAGGAGCAGCAGGCTTCGATTTAGAAGAAGGATTTGAAACTAATATTGTTTCTACTAGACATGGTAAATCAGCAAGAATTTTAAGAAATACATTTGGTACAACAAGAATAAATCCTAACAATTCTGATAACGAATTACTTCGTCAATTAGATATAGGACAGAACGGAAAAGCTAGTATTTTTAAAAATGTATTTGATAATATTTTTGGAAATGAAAATGAAATAAATGAACATGATGTCGCAGATAGAATAAAATACACTATTAAAAACTATGATTATATAAAACAAGGAAATGTTAATAGTAAATATTCTAAAAATAATCCATCTCAAATATATGAAGATTTTGTAGCATTAAGAGATATGTTAGATAATCATGTTACAACTAATTATATAGATGATGCAACTTATAAAGTTATAAGAGATAATGTAAAATCAAATGAATTACAAGATATATTTGATGGACTAAACAATGATGATTTAAGTATTGACGAGATATTTGATTTAATAGAAAGAAATAAAAATAGTTTAAAGAAAGATGGAAAACTAAGAAACTTATTAAATATATATGATAGTGATCCAAATAGAATTTATAACTATTTAAGTATAGATGCAAATCCAGAAAACACTATGCCAATACTTGATATGCCATTAGCAGTTACTAATGTAAGTGGTCCTAGACAAGCTTTAAAAAACGCAGCTGTAGAAGAGTTTGTATCAAGGAATCAAAGTGTAATAGATGGTAATTTTTACAACTCATTTAAAGGATTAAATTTAAATGAAAAGCAAATGGATTCTCTTGATTCTTTAAGTTTAAAAGTATATTTAGATAATGCAATAAGAGAAATTGGAGATGATGCTTCATCTCCACATGGATATGACTCTTTATTTGAGAAATTAAAGAATATAAATGATTCATCTGGATATAAAGTTAATAAAATTATAAGTCATGTAGAAGAAGATTTTAATATCTTTAATAAAGGTAGTATTGTAAAAAGAAATGCTTATTTTGAAAGTGATGAATATAATGCATACGATCTTTTAAGAAAATCTGCATTAACAGAAACAATTCAGAATGCGTTTGATATGTTTACCAATCCTAATTCTGGAGTTACAGGACAAGATTTAATAGAAGGAATAAACAACACAATAAAAGAGTTAACTATTGGTGGTAAAAATAATAAAGAACATTTTACAGCATTAACAATGTTATCTCAATATTCACTTCAAAGATTATCTATGGGTGTTGAAGAAGTAGGATTAGGATTATCTTCTAATTCTATGCGTTCTCCATTAGATACATTTAAAAACATTGCATTAAGACGTGTTCTTCCAGCAATGCTTGCTTATAATACATTTGACTATTTAAACTTTGAGGCACGAAACTTTACAGGAGTGTCTTTAGTAGGAGCAGCTGCTAATGTTGCATCTAATACAGATTTAGCATTAAGAAATATAGCAGATCATACAGGTGTTGGATTCTTGTATGATCAATTTAAGAATACTTCTGTTATAGCAGAATATCTAACTGGAACTACTGATTATCAAAATAGAGATGAACGTGAAGAATGGTACAAAAATGGAGAATCAGTTGTAAGAAAAGCAAGATTCTGGTCATTCGGTTCTGCATCAGAATTTAGAGGAACATCTATATCTTATTATCAACCTAACTATTTAAGAAGAGCACATTCAAATTGGAAAGAAGTAGGAATATATGGTGATCCAGATGAAAAATGGAAGCATAGTCCATTACCATCTCTTCGACATCCATTATCTCCAATAAGATTCTTGCTTGATCCATATTGGTTAGAAAAGAAAAACTTTGATGAACGTCCATATCCTTTAACTGCAAAAATGTTTAGTGAAGGAACTCCATGGGGAGCAATATTAAATCCTACTGTTGGACAATTATTAAAACCAGTAAGAATGCTTCCTCAAGCAAGAAGACAGTTAAAACATGGTCGTGTTGGAGAAGATATAAATAGTGTACTTTATAGAATAAATGAAAGAATAAAAAATAAAGAATCATATGATGACGATATGGTCATTGTTACAGGTACAGATATAAGAAACGCTCAATATGCACCATTCAGTCATCCAATAGCAGAAGAGTATAATATTACAAATAATCGTGCTCAAGGTTTATTCTATATGAACACTACAAGTGATATAGGAACATACAAACCACCTAAAGAAGAAGTATATATGCAAGAACCTTCTTATGGAGGATACGGAAAAACATCTCAATATGTTTCTATAGCCGAAAAGAAATTTAATAAATTCACTAATGAAATGTTCAAAACTTCTGTAAGTGGAAATATGGGACAATCTATAATTAGTGAAATAAATAGAGCTATAAAAGGTGGAGATGCATTTGTAAGATACCAGAATAATATGCCAGATGATGGTGTTTATTATTATAAGAATCTTGTTAGAAATAAACAGGTGGCAGATAAACAATATTATGAAAACAAAGCAAATCCAAAAAGAATAGATAGAAGCATTGGTCTTGATTTAATGAGAGATGCTAAATATTCAGTTAAGCAGTTGTCTGGTATATATGGATTTATAGGTGATAGTTTATTTGGTTCTGATTATAAACAATTTAGATATGAAAATGCTGGACAAATGGCATCATTCACCAGAGGGTTCTGGGATGCTTCAATTGGTGGTCTTGGTGGAGGGCTTATGGAAATTTCTAGACGTTTCTTCCCATCTACTAATAAAGATATAGTAAACGTCAATCCACTAAGAAATAAAATGGCAGCTTGGCTTCCAGATTCATATAGAATGGGAGATCCATTTGTTAAAATACCAAAAGGTGAAATGCGTCTTCCAGGTAGAGGATACGAAACATTAAATGAATTGCATCCTGACCAATTTGCTACAGATGGATATGGAGCATTCGATAGATTTAAAATATTATCAGATGTTGCACCATATTCTGAAGAATATAAACTATGGCGGGGAATCGCTAAAAGAACAGTAACTGATCCAGATCTTGTATCTCAAATGAAAGAGATAGAAAAAAGAGTTAAGAAAAAATCTGGAGACCACGAATTCTTTGAATATAGATACATAAATAATAGAACAGATATACAAGAAGGAATAGTTAAATCTGTAAGTGAAGATGGATTAATAGAGCTACAAAATGGATTAACTCTTACAATGGCTGGTGTAAAAAAACCAGAATATAATCCTAATAACCAACCTACACAATCCATATATGACTTCATTAAACCTGGAGATAAGATAAATTATCAAACAACTAGAAATGCTATTAAAAATCTAAACGATATGACAGAAGTAACAAAAGCTATTATTTATAAAAAAGACAATACATTGTTCTCTTCTAGAAATATATCTAAAGAATTAATAGATGCTGGCGTAATGGAATATGATGAAGAAGATAATACGCCAATAGCAGCACTTGCTAAAACAGGATCTATTGGAGAAACTCTTGGTGGAATACAAGAATTAATTGCTCATGCACCAATACCGTTTTTACATAATAAATTCTTAAAAGTAGAAACAGCACTTGAATCGTTTAAAAATGAGCAAGTATATGGTTCTAATTTCCAGACATGGGATCATCCAATAGAGGGATTTGTTAAACCAGCATTTAATAAAACATTTGCACAATCAATGCCACAAAGAGCATTAGCTATTGGTGCAAGTATGTATCATTTTAATCATATAGCTAATTTAAGTGACAAAGGAAATAAACTTAAGAAATTTGGATCTAGAGCTTTACTTTCTACATTAGATCCATCAGCATTCTTCTTTGGTGCAGCTAGTTGGGCGCTAAGAATGAATAATGGTTCATATGATGCAAACATAAAAGATACAGGTAAAACAAAAGGTTCTGCAATAGGTGCATTTGATAGGGGTGCAAGAATTGGTTCAATTGTCGGAACTGTTGGATGGGGAATAGCAAATGCTAAGAATCCATTTACAGCAGCTACTTCATTTGGATTAGCAGCAGCTGGAATATCTGAATATTTAGAAGATACAACAGATGTATTACAAAGAAGACTTCCTAAAAAAATACTTAATAGTAAATTATTTAATGGAGAAGTTTCTACTCCTAAACTTGCTATGGCAGGAGCAGCAATTGGACTTGGGGTTTCTGCAATAAGAAATATAACATCTCCAGAAGAAGAAATGTTTGGACCTTGGGTTCCTAAAAAAACTAGAAAAAAATATGAATTAGACGAATATTTCGATAGATTAAATTATTTAAAATATGAAGGACTATATCATAAAGCAGTAAGAAAAGCTGCTATACATGAAAATAGTCCTATAGGACTTATATTTAAAGAGATAGATAAGAATAAAAAGAAGGTTGGAAAACTAAAGAAAAAAGCTCTTGAATTAAGTAATAAACATATGGTTGGCTCATATGAGTACAATCAAAAACTTAACGATATAAAAAATCGAATTGCTTCTCTAGAAGAAAGACAACGGATTGCATTTAGAGCTGGTGGTAAATATACAAAAGCTGCTATAGCTTATAAGAAAGCAGCCGAGTCTACAATATATGGTTTAAATGAAGGATCTAGTCAGGACGAAATAATGGCGGCAGTTCCTAATCAATACAAAGACCATTTCATGGCTTTCATGAATGAATCTGATGATAAGAAACGAAAAGAAATATTATCTTATATGCCTGATTATTTAAAGAAACCACTTCAAGTCGCATGGGGTCAAGATTATGAAGTGCGTTCTAATGCTAGATACTTTAGAAAGAAAAAGCTTCCTAATATGGCATGGAAAGGTTGGAAACCTAATGTAAATATGGATCATGTAAAAATGAAAACCATAGAATCAGAAGGTATGTTATTAGCTGATTTTGGATATTATGAATCAGAAAAATCTAAAGCACAATATGAAGAAGCAGATGCTGTAAGACAGCTAAAGAAAGGTTCTGGAATAGTAGGTGTTAGAGCAAAATTATTATCTGTAATGCAGGGAATGGGAATGCCATTATCTAACATAACTGTTGAAGAAACTTCTTCTCCAGGAATCTCTATCTTTGGAGATTTTCAGCAACAAGCTCAAGATATTGTTTCTTTAGCTTCGTATATATAGAGAGTACAATTTCAATGTTCTTGAGTATATAGGGGTGGTGCTACAATCTTGAACGAAACAATTATAACAGCTATTATAACTATGATTGGTTCAGTTATAGTTGCAATAATAGCTAACAAGAGCAATAAGAAACAAATAGATAGCAATAATATGCAAGACATAATAAAATCTTTAACAGAACAAAAGAATGATTATAAAGATGAAAACAAAAGAAAATGCCAAGAAATTGAAGAGAAAAAAGCTAAGATCGAAGAACTAAATAAAAAGATAAGAGAACTGGAATCAGAGATAGATGATTTAAAAATGGAAATTAAAGAACTAAAACTAGAAAAGCAAAAACTTGTTGAAGACAATTACGTCTTGAAAATGCAGCAGAAATAGGGGCAAATACATAAAGCCCCTCTTTTTGTGTAATAATATATTAAAATTTGAATAAAAATAGAAGGAGGGAATTCCTTTTGGCATACAATAAAGGTAGAAAAGTATTTAGAAATCGGTCTGCTCTAAAAAAGCAAAAAGATCTAGAAAGACGTGAAGTAGAGTTTTTTACTAATAATATGGATTATTTCAAAGAAGAAGAAATGAATTCATTCGTTAAAAGAACTAGATTAAAAGGTAAGAACGATGTACTAAAAGAGTTACAAAATCAAGGTATGGATTATGTAGATTTACCATATCTTCTTCATAACTCTAATAGTAAATTTAAATTACCAAAGGGCATGACTTCTAATGAATGGAATAGAACCGTTCAAAAGATGATAGATAAATACAACGACATTAATCATGAAATAGAAAATAAAAACGCATTAAATAAATTGACTCAAGAATTAAAATCTGTTTTTGATACAGACCAATCTAGAGTATCTAAAAATATAACAACTTTTATGTTTAACGATCCTCCAGTAAAACCAACTGGACCAGGGAATATAAATCTATCTAAAGGTGTAGAAATAATAGATAAGTTCGGAAAAGATTTCGTTAAACTAATGTCTCCTGGAGCAAATAATCAAACAGCAAAAGACCTTGTAAAATCTACAATAGAAAATGTAAATGATTTAATGGTTCTTACAGGAAACAATATGGGTAAAACAAACCAGTCTATACATTCTATAGAATTAGCTAGACAGAATTTAAAAAGAACTGGAAATCTTGTAGTTTTCGACTTAGAGACATTTGGTGGAAAAGATATAGATACAAGAGCCAATATGTTTGATAGAATAACAGAAATATCATTTAGAAACATAAACTTAAATACAGGTGTAGAAGAAAACAATACAGCACTTCTAGGAATAGATGAAAGAACTATGAATAAATATGTAGATAAAATTCATAGAGCGATGCAAGATGGAACATTTAGACAAGATTCTGATTTAGGAGTTATTGCTTCTCGTCTAGCTAGATATGGACAATCTACTGTAGAGAAAAAAGATGGATTAGTTAAAGTAGTATCTTTCCCTGGAGATGATTTCGATAAAAATCTAAATACAGATTTAGATGCAATTAAAAGAGGAGCGAATGTTTTAATTGATGCTTATAATTATTCTCAAAGTAATTTAATAACTACTTCAAGTGGAATACAAATAGATGCTGGAACAAAGATGCTTATAGATAATGCCAGAAATTTACAAAAAATATTCATGTCTGGAGATGGAGTAGTAGCTGGATATAACCATATAGAATATGATATACCATTCCTTAATTCACGGTTACAAAAGATGTATCATGGAGACGACCAGAATGTAATCAAATACATGGATGAAGTGTTTAAGGGAAATATTTCCCTAGATCCAATTACTAAAGGTGGTTCTGGTACTATAAATAAAACTTTACTAGACATGCGTTCTGTTGTTGAAACGGCAACTAATATGTATGGTATTTCTGCTATGTATGGAAATGATACAGTAATGAGAACAAAAGTTGGATCAACTCCTAATAGACAGGAATACATAGGTGAAGCATATCAACAAAGCATGTTCAGAAATCCAGATGGAACTATGAAAGCAGAAGCTCATAAAGCCGACTTCGATACAGATGTTTTAAAAAATCTTATTGTAGGAAGAATAGATAATTCAGAATTAAGAGCAGCTATGAATATACCAGATAATTATAATGGTTCTGCTCTTGATTATATGTTAGATCATATCACTAGAGGTGGGTATGAACAAAAAGGTGGAATCCTAAGAAGAGGCAAAAGATTCGATTTTGATCCAACTAAAAAACAAGATGCGTACTTTATGGTTAGCTCTAAAGATAGAGCAAGAAGTGCTAACTTTGCTGGATCAGGTCATTTAGATTTTACTTATAATACAGAAACAAAAGAGTTCATGTTTGCAAATGCTGCCTCTACAAATGAATTTGCTAATAGAACTGGTAAAACACAAGTAGAAGCTAGTGAATATTATAAGTCTATGAACAAGAATGCTGTATATCAAATATCAGCTATTAAGAAATTTGATCCATCAGAAGAGTTTATGAAAGAAGTAAATGAGCTATATCCTGAATATGGTTCAGGTCAATTATATGCTCTTGAGTTTAAAGCTGTTACTGATGATGCAAGAAAGAGTTCTGTACTTGGAACGCAAAGACATGTAAAAGTATTTAAAACATTTGATGAGATGGAAGGATTCTTATCTTCTCAAATGGATTTAGTTGCAGTAAGAGAAAATGGCGAACTTAAATTAAAAAATGACTATAGAGAAAAACTTAATATAATAGATGGTTCTGGAATAGATCATAGTAGAACAGACCAGCAAGTGTTTGATGATTATATAAAAGGTTCTAGCGAAAAAATAGAAAAAGATACATCAAGAAGATATTTCTTAGATAAAGAAAAATCATATGAACGTATTAAGAAACTAATAGCTTTTTCAGATGCGCTTGAAGCAGATGATGATTTAAAAAATCTAAGTGTATATGAATTAAACAAAAAATATTCTCATGCAGTTGCTTCTGCTAGTAATGGAAAGAAAATAGAAACAGTTGAAGAAAACTTACAAAAGATGCTTATCAAGAATGTAGGTTATAAAGATAAACAAACTGGAGATAGAAAAATCTATAGAGCTACGGCACACAATGCAATAAATGCTCTTGAGTTTATTAAATCTAATAGAGAATTAATAGACAATGTCATAAAAGAAGTAGATGCAATTACAAGAAGTTCAGATGGAAGAAATTATTTAGCTGGACACAATAATGAAACAGCTTCTTATATTTTAAAGAATGTATTAAATGAAATCGCACTAGATAATCCTGGTTCTGGACATAAGAATGACTTGTATCAGAAACAGATGATGAATACATTTGATGTAGAAATAAAAGGTATATATAACAGAAGAAATACAGACCTTGTAAACACAAATGTTTATCTAGAAGAAGATATTATTTCTCTTTCAAATTTATATGACAAGAATGCTAACTATACATTCTTAAATAAGTTAATGAACGCTAGATACAGCAATGTAGAAAGACAAAGAATGTCTGATGTTGAAAGAGAAAATGCTCAAAGATTAATGATAGAGAAGTTTATGAAAGATTCCAATTATGAATGGAAAGACGATTTAAAAGATGTTGAAACAATGATGAAGGATGATCAGTTCAACCCACTTGAAGCATCTGAAAGAATAATTGCTTCCATGAGAAAACAAAAAGAAAAAAATAAACATGCTGGAATAATAAACTTAAACTTCACAGAAGGATTTGAAAACTTAAGCGTTGATGCTATAGACATGGCTAAACTAAAAAGTAGAGATCCAGATTACATAAAAAATATCGCTCAGAAATATAAAAATGTAAAGCATATAAATAATAAAAATATGCAGTCAAATATAGATGCTGTTGTTAATAATCTTATCTCGTTTAATAAGAACCAGATAGGTAAAAGTATTATAGAAAATTATGGTAGTGTAAATGATGTAGTTGGAAAGAAAGAACTACAGATAAAAAATCTACTATATGATAATGCTAGAAGAGATATAAGAAATATTGTAGAAGATTTATTCTATTCTGCTCAGCAAGCTGGTGCTCATATTGAAGCTGACGATCAAGGTGGTATTGCTTTAAGACAAGGAAATAAATTAGTGAATGTAGTTATTCCAAAATTAAAGATGGCTCAGAATGGAATGATGTATGTACAATATGGAAGTCAGAATATAAAACTTAGACATAAAGTTTTAATAGATGATGATGGCGCATTTGAAATGGGAACATCTATTAACGATGTATATAGAGTATCTAGACAGAATGGTAAGATAATACATAAAAATGCAAATAGAGTTAAACGAGCAATGGAAGAAGGTACTTTTGAACTTGGAGATATTGCTGATTACTTTAAGAAAAATCTAAAAGACTTATCTGAAGATGCAAAAATGGTAACTATTAGAGGTGGCGATTATTACTCTAATATGAATATAGATGCAAAAGATTTTATCAATAAAGCCGTGTTTGCAATATTTGGAAATAAAGACGATGACCAATATAAAGGCCTAGAAGCATTTAGAGATGTAATATTAAATTCTGAATTATATGATGAAAAATTTGTACAAGCTTTTGGAGATAAGTTTGGACGAACATTAAAAGATGGTTCTATATCTCCAGACGCATTATTATATATGGCAAGAGAATCTCCACTTATGTTAAGTAAATTCTTGAATCATATGGCTAACACTACAGGCAATAAAGCATTATCTATGTTAGCAGACAATATAAATATTGGTTCTAAGAAACAGGAAACAGAAACAGGGATATATGCTTTAGGTGAACAGAGAACAAATGTAATACTTTCAGATTTATGGAATAACCATGCTCGTCCAGTTTCAGGTGGTTCTGGTAATTTCCATTTTATGAAAGTAAATTCAGATACTGTAGATATAAAAGGAAGTACAGCACCAGAAATAAAAAAAGGTGCATTAATATCTAACCAACATTATGACGCAATAAATGGAATGATGGAAAATGGAGAAGAATATATTTCTTCTGCAAGAGTTAAAACTTTATATGCTGGAGATATGGGGTTAGATGCCATAATTAAATATCAGTTTAATGATGTTATAAAAAATAACACAGTAGAAAAAGCAATGGCAGAAAAAACATACGCTCAAATAAGAGCCAATATCTCTGTATTTGAACAACAGAAACTTCTTGATCCACTTGTATTTGAAAAACTATATGGCTCTAATGTTGCAGCAGATACTAAATACTTTAGTAAAGGCTTAGATTTAATAGGTGCTTTAACAGAAGAAGATAATATAGATGATAAAACTATAGAAATGTTAGAGAGAATTAAAAAAGTTCTTCCTAGTGTATCTTATGATGACGCTACTGGAAACTTTACATTTACATCTGGTGTATCAGAGGTAGTAAGTAGAGATGATAAAGTATTTGAACATAAGGGATTTGGTGGAATAAAAGAATCATTTAACAGTAGATTAAGAGCAGGTATGTTTGGATTTACTGTACAAAATGCTGAAGGTATAGAATTAACTGATGCTGAAATAACTAGAATATTAAACTTACATAAAGATGAGTTATTAAATTCTGGTGCAGATATGAGAAATATCGCTCTAAACATTTTAGAGAGAGAAGGTTATGCTGCTAAGTTTGGCGTTAAGGATATAAACAAAATATCTCTTCCAAAAATGAATGCTGGTTCTGGGGAAAAATCTATGACTACTCTTTTATATGCTAAAACAGGTAGTATTGATTCAGATATAAGAGATGTATTCAGAACTATACAAGAAGAAGTATTCGATAATAAATTGGGAATAGTAGATAATACAGTTTTAAGAGAAGATGCTGTATTAGGAATGTTAAATAGATATGACGCTGAAGGCGGAGATTTAAATGCACTTTTAGCTAATTTTGCTGGAGATGATTTAAACGCTAAAAAAGTAAACTTGCTTCAAAGATTAGCAAAAGAACAAATGGCCTATAGAGATATAATATTTGGCCATGGTAAACTAAAAGGTATTTCAGCAATATCAAATGATGCAATAGCTAAACATAAAAACATCGGTATGATGATGGAAAATAACTTAGCTAATGCAATATCATTATTAAGTAAATATATGGATGACACAAAAGCTGGTGGAACAGATGCTTCTT
>NFZC01001933.1_pt1 | contig 18701 bp, 25 predicted proteins | sample 1095391 | NCBI WGS metagenome assembly NFZC01 (sample SAMN03609890, study PRJNA323583) | gut metagenome | isolation source: feces | host: Rattus norvegicus | place: Denmark: Riget | collected 2013
CATAGACACAAGCATTATCATAGACCCAAGCATTATCACAGACACAAGCATTACCATAGACACAAGCATTATCATAGACACAAGCATTATCACAGACACAAGCATTACCACAGACACAAGCATTACCATAGACACAAGCATTATCATAGACCCAAGCATTATCACAGACACAAGCATTACCATAGACCCAAGCATTACCGTATTGTGATAGATTTTCTTCTTTTTCTACAAACCCACCTAATTCATCTTTTCTTACATTTCCAAAGTTAATAAGTGCTTTAATTCTAAATAATTTTTTACCAAATACTATTTTTGTATCATTTGTCAATTCAAATTTTTTCATCTTCACAACTCCTTATAAGCTAATAAATTGCAACATTTTCCCAAACTTTACGGTTTAAATCTTTTAATTCATCTTTAATTAATGTACCAGTATGAATTCCTAAACCTAACTCGCGTTGTAGTTCTTCAACTTGTTTAATATAATTTTCTTTACTATCAATATTTTCTAGTATAACCTTTTCAGCATGCGTTAGTTTGATAGGCTCTTTGTATTGTTCTTCTAGCCAAGCTTTAAATTTTTCTTTACAACTATAACAAGATATTTTTCTACAATCATCACACTTTAATATGTGCTTTAATTTAAAATCGCAATTTATACCACCATAACAACTATTAAATATTTCTAAAATTTCATCTAAATACTTTTTCTTTATTCTTCATCTTTATCCGCACCTACTTTCTTACAAATTTAAATTTTTTCACATAATCTTGCATAATGTTTATCGTTCCGTTTTCATCAATATACATAATCTCAAGCTTTACAATAGTTGCTTTTTCTAGGTGGATTTCTATTCTCTCGTGAACACATACGCAATTTTTATACAGTTCACCTTTGTAAATCACATTGAAATCTTTTATCCATTCATTAATCATAATACATCCTCATATAAGTACTGAATCATGTCTTTAAGTTCATCAGCTGTTTCTTTACAACGTTTATCAATGATCCTTTTGTATTCATTCTTATTTTTTGAACGATTGAACCACTTACGTTTAAACTCTATAACTGATGCTTTATAATCTTCTAAGTAGGAATCACCACTTCTATACCATTCCAAATCTTTTAATAATAAACACAAATCATCAATTAATTCATTAAGTTCTATGTCTTCCATTTTCCCACTGTAAGTTTCTTTGATATTTTCATACACATAATCAAAACTTCCACCACTCATAATTTAATCCTTTCTACCAATCCAACTTTTCATATATTTCTTCTGCTGACATAGTTCTTTCTATCTTTCTTTCTAATGCTTTTTTCTCTTCTAATAAAATACATATGATTCTATCAAAAATATCACCATCTACCAAAAGTTCATTACCACCAATTACTATTGAAGCAGTGTCAACAGTTCCATCATAAAAATTTTTTAACATTCTGTTTATTATATTCAGCCTGTCTATTGGTGTTATTTTTTCTAAATTATCTTGTTTCATATTATCCATCCCATAATTTTTCATAAGTTCAATAGCTTTTTGTCTTACATATTTACCTACAGGCAAATATTCAGTAAATTGCAGTGTAGGTTTTGTTGTATAACTTTCAGATATCTCACTAAAACACTTTATAAACGGTATTCTCACCGAATAATTTTCTTTTAGGACTTTATATAGCCTAATATTGTCTATTTCTTCAACACCAATAAATAATCCAATATCTTCTATTACATATTGCTGCCTTTTTACATCAAGCCTAACTTCTAGGTAAAGATTGTATCTAACAATAACTTCTTCATCAATCATCCTCAATCATCATCCTCAATCTTAATTACTATCTTTGCGTTATCTTTATCTTTTAACTTCTTTCTGTAAGATGGGCTACACATAATAATTATCGTTTCCTTCTTAACATTTTCGTACTTAGCAAGCTCTTCCGCAGTTCCTAACATAATAAACTCATCACCTTTGTACAGCGCATAGTAATTCATAAATTCTTTTCCAAATCTTTTCTAATTACTGGAAGCAGCTCTCTATGCTCCATCAACAGAACTATCAGCTGGATTATCCCTACGGTTATTCTGTTAAGGTAACTATGCATTATGTGGTCACGTGGATATCTGTTAATGATCATGTTGTAATTGCCTACAATCTTTGTTTTTAAAGCTAGATAGTCTTTTTCGTTTACTGTCTTAATCATAACGAGTAATAATCAAACGACATCCACAAACGCGAACATCAACGCCACAGCCTCTAAAGATTTCATCTAGAAACTCCATAGCCACTTTTCTATACCAAGCAGCGCTCCCTCGTGTTTTATATTCAAAGACAAGCTCTTTCTCATCGTCTTCAAACATCTTGATAATGGCTCTTCTTAGCGCAATGTTTTTACTGTGGTCACGGTGATTAGTCTTGTTTTTAAAACTAGTAGCCACTTTGCAGTCTCTCATAATTAACCTTGTTTTTGTCGATGTAGGCATTGTATATATCATCAAATGTAAAGCCTAGCGTGTATGTTAACTCCAACATTAGACCTAATAAGAATTTATGGTAATCAGCTAAAATGTTTTGAACTAGGCGCTTGTAATCACGCGGACACTTGCTCATTGCGTTGTATGCTGCAATCTCCCAGTTAATATCACTTGGTGTTTTTTGATGGTTGTAAATGGATAGTGCGAAGTGCCAGCAGTCAGCCAATTCGCCCAGCACTTCATCACTGTTAACATCAGCGCATGTCTTCTTCCACCAGCACCATTCTTTTTTTAGCGCGTGGTTAAGCTCACCAATCTCATCAAGAAGTGCAAGCCAGCATTTATCATTATCGTATTCGATATCGTTTTGACTATAAATAGCCTCATCCAGCATTGCCTGCATTGTGCATAGTTCTAATAGTTTATCTTTCATTATGCCCTCCTATATAACCCATCATCTTTTCCTTCTGTTCCTGAAGATTTTTAACTGTAGTTCTAAGCCCTAGGTTATCACGTTCAAGCTTTGTAACATAATCTTCAATATCTCTTTTTGCATACTTTCCTAGGATTTTGTAAACTTCATTAAGCGTTCGCAAATATTTTTCTTTTGTCTCATTCATAAATTCTCCTTACGCGTACTCTTTAAGCACTTGATTAGTCCGATACTTAAAGATATCTACTAGCTCATCATCAGGCTTAACTTTGTGGCCAGTATCTCTATTAATCACAGATAAATAAGCTTTTCGTAAAAGTATATCAACCGCAAACAGAACGATGCAGTTACTGTCCGTTAGATAAGCCTCTTCATAAGTATTATCCTTAAGCTCTTTTTTAATTTCCTCAAACACCACTTACAATCAACTCCATTTCCTGATTAAACAACTCTTTTAAATAATCAATAGCTGCTTCCGCTATATCAGCACGGCCTTTCATTAAAAACTCAACATCATCAACGTGGAAAGACTCTTTGATAAATCTGTTTCTATATTTAAAGAACAATTCATCCAACTTTCGGTTCTTGGCCGTGTACAGTTCTTCACTTCCATTAGATCCATTTTTACATGAGTCATAACCGTCCTCATATATCAGCTCATAGTACTTATTAATACAATTTTCAATATAACTCATTAGGTGGTTCTGTCTTATTCTTAGCCTTCTGGTCCATCTATTAACCTTCTGGCCTATCTTTTTACGTCTGAAGATATACTTACCCTTTTCCAGCAAACAATCGCAAGCGCTCTTCCAGAACTCTAAGATGCGGTTTCTAAAGCTCTCAACATTCTTATCAAAGAAGATACGTGATTTTGTAGGCATAAAGCCATTAACATACTCTTTAAACTCGCCTTTACGTTTAACTAGGCGCTTATCGTCACAGTGTTTAGAACACATCTTACCGCAACTATCAACGTAATAATCACGCTTATAATAAGTCTTTCTGTTTTTAACAAACTCTCTATCGCAGATATAAATGTAGATATAGCTGCCTTTTCCCTGCACCGCTTCCCAGGAACAATACTTAAGGTCCTTCTCTTCGCCTCTTAAGTCTTTAACAAACTTCCTAACAATCTTCTTTTTGATTGAGTTCTTCTTTTCGCCTAATGGAAGCAGGCACCTGAACAGCATTCCAAAGCGTTGTTGATATTCTTTTTTAGTTACTTTCCTGGCCTTATCGTTTTCATAATCACCAATTTGTTTAATGAAGTTAACTGTTGCTCCTGGCATATCAGTGTCCAGAACTCCATAAGCCTCAATACAATTAATGATCATGCTAAGGCTTCTTACTGGCTCATTCTTAACATAAAGCGGAGTATATTCTTCTGTACTATATGTCTTCATAGCTGGCTCCTAATACTCTATATGATTAAATTAACATCTACGTTGCCCGTATATGTTTTTCCTTTTTTTTCGTTTTTAATTTTTATTGAGTCTAAATTTTTTAACAAAAATAACCCCTATTTAGTAAGAAAGAAATCTAATAATTTTTATGTAAGGAAATAGTTATAAACGCCTTTAAATAGGGGTTTCTATCAACACTCAGAGATTAATCTAAGTGAGATATACATTTAGTAATAAATTTATTAATAACGCTCTAACACGTTTTATCGCGTTTTAGCACGGTTTTGTCTTGTTTTATATCGAATTGTTGCTACTGCCTGCGCTTCTTCTTTTTTTTTGGTCCTAGCAATATGGATATACACCTTAGCTTTTACAGCCTTGCCCAGCACCTTTTCCATCTGGTCAGTGCCAAATCTAAGAATAAAAGGAAATGGGACTTGCGTATCTCCGTAATACCTAAGATTAGTTATCATCCAGCGGTATATTTCTATACCATCAATTTCTATTTTATCTGTAGGTTTTACTTCTTTTTTAAGCTGCAATAGCACCACCTCCTGCATATATTAACTTTTGACATAACAACTACTTCTGTCAAATTATATTTACATTTGTACTTTTTGTTTAAATAGCCTTTTACAATAACATTTTTTACAATTCGTTTTAAGCCGTTTTTCTATAGCTTTTAACGTTAATCGTTTTGTTAAATTCCATGACCTATAGCCTATTTTTAAGCCCGTAAGAAATTTGTTTTCTTTTTCGGGCTACATGTTCTTCTTCTAGGCAAATATACTGCTGAGTGATGATAGGATTGCTGTGGCCTAACATGCGCTGAACTAGGTGAATATCCTTTGTATCATCGTAAGTCCAGCGTCCAAAGCTTTTCCTTAAGCTATGGCACCCAACAGAATATTTAACTCCTGCTTTTTTAGCTAAGTCTTGGATAAAGATATAAACAGCTTGTCTAGTTAATGGCTTATGATCATATATAGAAGTCCTAAAAAGATACTCATTATCGCCTATATCAAAGGTTTCTATGTACTCACTAACTAGTTTATAAACCTCATTAGACAGCTCATAGCGGCTTATTTTACCAGTCTTAAACTCTTTAATACGGCAGCAACCACCGTTTAAATGCTTAGGTGTTAGCTGCAGCAAGACCTCAATTCTGCAACCAGTATTCACTCCAAGAATTAAAATCATATAGTTTCTATACCAGCGATAATATGTTTTCTTGTGGTTAATATTCCTATCTATATTAATCAAACAAAGCCTAGTCATCTCATTAAAATCTTCTATCTTGAACGGAAAAACATCAACACGACCTTGGCCATAGTTATTTATCTTCCGCATGGTCAAGCTCCTTCTGGATGTTGTCAGCCATATCTAGGATTTCTCGACGAATGCAGCCACTGCCATTTTTCGTTAAAGTGAATTTGCAGTTTTCGCAATTACTGTTGTAAAAGATACATAAAAGACGTAGATTACTATCTACGTTCATTAAATCCATATGTATTCTTTTCAACAGCTTATTCTTTTCGCTCATGATTAACTCCTAGTGAAAGTTGACTTGTTGACCGCACCATGGACAACAATGATAATTTTTGTTAGAGATAACATTGAAGCAGCATGGACAGATGTATTCATTGTCATATATGCGCTTAACGTAATTCCATTTCTTTTTACTGATACAAGTTTTAATTTCTGTCTGACTAACTAAATGACCAATCAATTCAACATCAGCAGGATCAGCATTTTGTAGCAAATTTTTTATCTTATCCCACGCCAAGGAATATTTATTTAGATAATTCAAAGACAATATTTAGAGCTCAATAGCAAGATAATTCTTTTTGAAGATTTGCATAAAAGCCACATGTCCATACTTTTTTTCAAAAACTCTTTGGCCTTCTTGTTTAAGCTTCAACATATTCTCAGGCTTCTCATGCACATCATATAGGTGAGTGTTATGTCCTAGCCATACCCACAATCCGTACTTCTCGCTCAGCTTCCTGAACGGTCCATTAAAAATATGATGCTTATCCAATACAAGCTCACCAGAATTTAAATAGCAAACCTTCTCATCTTGCATAATAGATTTAGACATAATAGAACACCTCCTAATATTGAATTGATTGAATCCGCCTACCAAGCCTCCCAGAATGATAGACAGATTCAGTCAATCCAATAATTGACTGATTAGAATAACCCATTATGAGTCTCTGCATACTCATAACGTGCATCCATCTGTTCCGCATTCAAATATAATCCAAAGCAGAACAAGTAGGCCATTAGATAGAAGCCTACAACTCCTATAACCGCATATTTACAAACATTAAATATTAATTGCGGAATAGGTTTTAATTTACGTTTTTTCGTGGCAGTCTTACGCATTTCTTTATCCTCCAATTTCAGCCTGCGCTCTAAGAAACTCTAATTGCAGATTTAAAGCCTCCAGAACACACGACATCCTAACTTTTTTAGGATACAAATCCAGCATATCGTTCTCTAACTTCTTAGCAGCTTCGAAAACTTCACATGAATGGTAATGATCAGTACCCAACAAAATACTGATATCCTTTTTATTCAGCCAACTCTGGCTTAGAATCTGTTTCTTTGTTTTTCTCATATTTTTCTAGCACCTTCTTACTAACTAGTCCTGAGATATAACCTAATATCAGATATCGTTCTTTATCATCGATGTTTTTTAAGATATCCGATAAATCTTCAAAGTCTAATTTTATTTCCATAAATACTCCGTTTATATATTTTCAATATTATTTTATAGCTTACCTATAATTATGTCAAGGTATTTTATTGATTTTCTATATTTTTATTGATAAAATTATTTTGGAAAGGTAAGAATTATGGAAAACATTAATTTAAGAATACAAAAGCTAAGAAAAGCTTTAGGTTTAAATCAAGAATCATTTTCTAAAATATTATCTTTATCACAAGGACATTACAGTGCAATCGAAAGTGGAAAAACAGCCATAACTGATAGGCTATTAGTACAGATACAAAATATAATTTGGCCTAACGGTATGACTGTAAATATGAAATGGCTTAGAGATAACGAAGATGAAGATATGTTTTTAAAATTGGATCCAGATTTAGAACTGATGAATGCAGTTGGTAAAATATCTGAAGATGAAGATGAGTTAATTAAAACTATTCTATTAGAGTACTCTAAGCTGGATGAAGAAGATAAGATGAAAGTATGTAAGTTTATCTTCTCTATTTCAGAATCAGCAAGAGCTAGTTATCAAAAAATACTTGATAAACAAAAAAAAGAGAAGGATTAACCTTCTCTACTGTCTACATAGTATTTTACTAAGTAATATATCATCTTTAATTCTCTAAAATTAAGAGTGAAGATGAATTGTATTATATATTTTATATAGTATACTCTCATGTTCTGCTACCTTTCTAGCAGGCCTACAGGTGTTATTATACTAAGATTTTAAGAATAAAAAAAGAAGGCGTTGAAGCGCCTTCCTAAATGCATAGGTTACCACCACGAAACCTATGCTCCTATTATAAAGTAAGGAGCTAATTATGGCAATAAAAAAGAATGAAGACGGCACTTACACTGCCGATTTTTATAAACGAGATCCTTTTACCAATAGAATAACCAGGATTAGAAAAAAAGGTTTTAAAACAAAAAAGGCTGCTAATGAATATATTATTACCAGCGGCCAGGATGTATTAAGTAAGACTATTCGTTTTGATAAGTTACTTGATATATATCTTGATAGCAGAGAATCCAGGGATGTCACTAAGGAACAGCAGCGCAGGCATTGTGAGATATACTTTCCTTATATGAAGCGTGAGTTCTCAAGTATTTCTAAAGCAGAACTAATTAATTTTAGAAATACGATTGCAGATATGGACTTAGCTACTGTTACTAAGAATAAAATAATACATATTGTTAAGGCTGTGTTTGAATTTGGTTCTTTTATATATGAGTGTCCGAACAACGCTAAAAAGCTTAATACTTTCAAATCTAAGTATGAAGAACAAAAAGAGATGCAGATTTGGGAGCCTGAAGAGTTCTATCAATTCATCCAGAATGTGGATAATTATGTTTATAAAGCGTTTTTTACACTGTTATATAATACTGGTATGCGAAGAGGTGAAGCTAGAGCTTTATATAAAACGGATATTATTGATAAATCAGTTAATATCTCTAAGTCTATGAGGCGAGCTGAAGATAGTATGAACTTTCCAAAAACAAAATCATCTATAAGAACTATTAAGCTAGATGATTATACTTATACAATGTTAAAACCTTTGTTAGCGCTGCCTGGAAAGTATCTGTTCGGTGAAGATAGTCCAATTAGTAATAACGCCATTCAATATCATTTTGCTGCAGCAATTAAGAAAGCTGGAGTTAAGAAGATTAGGCTGCACGATTTAAGACACTCACATGCTTCATTATTAATTAATTCTGGAGCTAATATTGTTGCCGTATCTAAAAGACTTGGCCACAGTGATATTAACCAAACACTAACAACATACACTCATATGCTTAAAAAATCAGAAGATGACTTGCTAAGTATCTTGAACGAAGAAGTTAAAAAAAACGGGCTTAAATAGCTCGTTTTTTAGTGTCCAAAAAGTGTCCAAAATTTTTTTATCTTAAAATTAGTGTCCAAATAAAGACCAACATTTCTATACTTTTTACGGTTATTTGTCGCTTATTTGTTGCACTTTTAAGTATTTTTACTACACTTTAATTGCATAAAAGTAATGGTGCCAACACCCAGATATCATAAAAAACTTTAATTTAATAGTTAATTAAATATTGGTTGCCTATAAAATGTCCATTGCGTTTTTAGTTTATAGTTTTTTTACTGTATTTCATTTGAAATATGGACATTTTTTTCTATAATAATATAATAATTTAAAAGGGAGAATCTTATGAGTAACGCAATATTAAATTATATTGATTCATTTTATGTTTTTGTATCAGATTTATTAACATTGGATGAGCTTCCAGAATTATCACTAGATGATAAAATAGAAACTGCATGTGCTTATTCTGATGGAAAAGTGCTAATCAACTTTGATAAGTTTCCGAAAGATAACAGCTTGTTTTTGTTTATGGCTTTAGCTCATGAGTTAAGACACGCTTACCAAGTACAATGTTTAGAAAGTGATGAGCAAGATTATTTTAGTGAAGAACAATTGGATCTAATTCAAAATGAATTATCAAATTATATTCCTCACGGTAATAATTACAAAAACCAATTCATAGAGCTTGATGCATTTGGTTTTGCTGAATTTATTATTAATACATGTTTTGGCATTAAATGTACTTATAATCAAACTTTTACCCAGGAAGAAATAGACAAAATTCACAATAAAGCTAACGAATTTAAAAACATTTATTCTGATGATGAGGTTAAAGAATGTATGCAGTTTGCAGAATTTGAGCCAATTAAAAAGGACTTTAGTTAGTCCTTTTTTACTTTATAGCCTTTTTGATTATGTTGATTTGTTTTGCAGTTCCACTAGGTGCTTTTTTAAAACGATTAATTATTTCAACATGTTTACCAGTTAATGATTTTTTCTTATCTACAGAAATCCAAACCCAGTTACCTTTTTTAACTCCTAGGCTAGTATATTCTTTTAATTTAGGATGTCTTCTAGTTCCTTCCCACTCACCATACTTCACTTCAACAATTTCTAATGGTTCTTCAGTTTTAACTTCTTTTTTAGCGTTTGCTTTTTCTTCTTTGATTTCTTTTTCAATTTCTTTTAATTCTACAACTACTAACTCAATGCTATTTTGTGCTTTTTCTAATTGGTCTTCATCAACAGCATAGAAAACAGTTTTATTGAAACACTGGCTAGTATGATGCCAACTACTTCTAACCAAGAAGTATCTAATTAAAGCTTCTTTAGAAAACTTTTCAAATTCCTTAACATCCACTTTATTATCATCTAAATAATTTATGATTGCTGACTTTGTCCATTTTGAATAAGGCATTTCACCATATTCATAAGCTTCTTGAGCTCTAACACTCATTGAATATCCTATATAACCTCTATTTACATCTCTATTATACATAATTAGTATTTCCTTCCTTCTTTAACTGTCTTTATTATACATTATTTAATTTACATTGTCAATAAATAAATTACACTTTTTGATTTATTTTTAAATTTAATAGTTTATCTTGTAAATGGTTTAATTTACTTTTATAATGTAGGTGAGGTTAAAAAAATGAAATACAATAAAATAAATGCTTTATTACAACTTAATAATAAAACAATGTCAGATTTGGCCAGATATAAAAATGTCTCTAGACAACAAATATCAAACAAAAAAAAGAACGATAATTTTACTGCAGAAGAACTAATTCAGGCAGCAATTGTCTCAGGTACTAGACTAGCTTACATTGACGAGAATAATAATCCATTAATTATTTTTGATGAATCAGATATAAAAAATAAGCCTACCGAATAAACAGTAGGCTATTTTTTTATTTTGAGCGTTTTATTTCGTTTAATAATTTTTGATATTCGTTTCTAGGCATTTTCTTGATAGTTTTAGATAATCCCCAGACCTCCAAATCATCTTCTTTAGTTCCACTTATAATCTTAGAATATAATTCAGCTTCTTCAAGATACTTTCTAACTTGAGCAGCTTTACTGTTTCGTAAGTCTGGAACTCCTTTAATATCAGAAACACCACGCATAGCTTCATATACATCTTGTATGTCTAAATTATACTTATCTGATAACTTAGTAATCGCTTCTGTTTTCTTTTCATTTAAAGGTCTATAATCACCTTCTAGATATTCTTTACCTTGTTTAGTTGAATAGCTACCAAACATCAAACCCTTAAGGTTATTAATAGGATTATCATCAATAATATATTTAAGTTCGCCATTTTGAGTATAAGCACCTTCTTTAGTGTTAATCTTTAAGCCTTCTTTAGTATTAAAATCAATTTTAGGAAGAATGCCTTTATCGCGTAGATACTTCAAGCTTCTATCTACCTGTTTACCACCAAACGGTAATAGATTAGAAGCCATTCCTATATAATCAATGTCATTACCTTCAAGTAAGTCATACAGTGGTTCTGCAACTAAATCTACACCAAGGTTAACTTGACCAAATCTTGAAGGATCTGATTCACCAAATAATTGCTCACGCTGGCTTTCATCATACACATAAGGCAGCACTGCGTTTGCGTAAGGTACATTTGATAGCACTTCACCAGCAACCCTTCCAACACCTGAAGAAGCTTTATCAAAACCTTCTTCTTCGTCATTAGTTATTGCGTCTATAATAGCGTTAATTAAGTCCATACCAACGCGATTACCTGTAAGTGGCTCTACTAATTCATTTAATAGATACGAAGTAAAGAACATAGCTAATATACCACTAAATTGTTTACCCTTAACCATTGATTTAGTTAAATTCCATGTATTTTGTACTTCAACCTGGAACGGTGCTAACAGTTTAACAATTTGTGATTGTTGTGCAAGTGGCAATTCACCAACACCTCTTCCACCAACAGCTCTTCTGGTAATGTCATCCGCGTAAGCAACAACATCAGCTTTTTTCAATCTTTTCCCTTGTTCATAGGCCATAAACCAGGTTAATTCAGCAACGCCTTGATCTCCAACAGTCATCATGAAGTCAGCCATATTACTTAGCTTTCTAAGTTTTGAGACATCAAATGGTTTAAATTCTTTAGATAGATATCTTTGCTTCAAGAACCAAGACATTTCAATATCACTAGTTTTTTTACTACCAGCCATTTTTTCTTTAAGATAATTCATATAAGCATTAGAGCCCTTAGCAATATCTTTCGGAGCATTTACACCTCCATTAGAACTAATTAAAGCCATTGAGTTAGGTAAGTTGAAAATCTGTGATATAGCACTTCTAACGTTACCTTGAACCGCATTTCTTTTTGCCAAGTTATTCAATGTCTTAAGAATTTGTAACGCTTTACGTCCTCCTGAGAAATTAAGAACAGCACGATCAATAGGATTAGTTTTTCCAGCTAGCGAGTTTGTATAATCGCTAATAAACTTAATATAGTTACTATTATTAATCTGTTCTTCATCCGAATATTTAACAAGTGCTTTATTAAAGTTTCTTAAATCGCTAATAACAGGGTTAAATGCTATAGAATACTCCGCTTCCTGGATATACTTAAGTAGGCCACCAATTGCGTCTTCTGTGTATGGAGCGTCTGAATCACGTTCCTGCATCCATGCTTGCCACTTAGTTTTTGGCTTAGTAAACTCACTAATTGAAGCTAAGTCATTTGCAATAACTACATTATTCTCACCTTTAAGCATTTCATTCAATGCACCAAATGTGCCTTTTTCGTAATAATGATGATAGTAGTTAGAACGTCTTTCCAAACGTTTATTTTTACGAACATCCTTATCAACATTATTAAGTCTTCGTTCTGCAGAAACAATATCTCTTTTTACACGTGTAATTTGCGCTAAGATATCGGGTTTTAATTTCATTTTTTGCAAGTTTTCCAACGTTTTTCTTAAAGCATTAATTTCTATCATTAATTCATCTTTACGTTTTTCTGCTTCTTCAGTTAATGACCTTTCAGTATAAATATTACTGTACATCTCATTAATTCTTTCCACATACTCATCATAGAACGCTCTTATTTCCTTGTCGCATTCAATAATTCTTTCTCGAGTATTCACATCTGGAATATCCTTAATCAGTTCATTCATACCATATTTTTCAACAGCACGAATTTTAGCACGCTTAATCTTTCCGTTTTTATCTTTAACATCACCTTTAGTATAAACTTGATATTGGCCTTCACCATATCGTTGTAAAGCAGCACTCTCTTTACTTCCTGGTTTAATATCATACCTTTTGATTATACTTTGTAACTTCTTCAATGCGACAACTATATTATCAGAATAATCATTGCCTGCATCGAATACTTTTTCTTCAGTATTTTTATACAGATACTTTCTAATATTGGCCATCTTATTAGCAACAACATCATTAATTTGTGAAATCGTCTTATTAGGTGAATCATAGTTTTCAATCATTCCAACAAAAGATTTAAGTTCTTTGTATTCTTCGGCTCCACTCTCAAGATATTTTTCTAAAACCTCTTCAGAACCTTCTAGTTCATCTGAAATACCCAAAGCTTCACGGTTAGATAAAATTGTATATTTGCCTTTATCTTTAGCAAGTTTTCTTGCGTAAGCGTCATAATTAGATTTATTACTTCTATAGATAACTGCATACTCAAAGTCCTCAAGCAACTGTTCAATCTTATCTTTATTGTATTTATTAATCTCTTCAATCTCTTCATCTGACAGTATCTTTTCATGCATCGGCTGAGAAGATTCAGCAAAATTAATTAAATTCGTAACCATATCATAAGAATTAGTAACACCTTTAGGCAATGATACCATTGAAGCTAATTCATCATACACACTATCGAATTGTTCATTATCCAATGTGTTTTCATTAGAATTTTCTACAATTCTAAATTTAACACCGTTGATTTCTTGTACACCAGTTCTGATGCGTCCATCTTTTCTTCTACCGATATCTACATATTCATTTAACGCTTGAAGTGCATCTGAATCCCAATTGGAAATAAGAATACCTTTTTTACCAATAAAATTAACTAGAGTATCATATTCATAACTGTCATTGATTCTAGACATATTATTTTTTTCAATAGTCTTAATAATATCTTTTTTGGTTTGCTCGCTAATCGCATTATCCTTAATTACTTCTCTTGCAGCTAAATCAAGATAATCATTAATCAATCTACCATCACGATATTCTCCAGGAGCAAGTGATTTTAACTGGTCACCTGTACTTCTGTTAAGTGTATTATAACCAGCAACTATATCTTTTAAATGTTTACTGGTATCTAATTTATTAAGATCTAATTCCATTGAATACTTTAACCCTTCAATATCACTTTTCTTACCTTTATATTCATTATTAAATCTATAATAAACATCTAATGGTAAGTCATTTTTATATACATCAATAGAATTGACATCATCTATTAAATTTGCTACACTTAATTCAGCAGACGCGCCTAAATCGTTGTCACCTGCATTTGCAGGATGGTGATGTGTTATGGTGCGTCTGTTTTTTTCATTTACCGATATAGCATATAGCCTTTTTTTGTTTGGGCTCTCCTTATTTTCAACAACAACAAATCTAACAACACATTCTTTTTTTGTATTGCCATCATCAAACACCACTTCATTAAATAAAATTTCTGCATGTTTATTATCTCTCGTTGCTTCATTAAGTTTTACAGCATTTTTAAAGATTTCAACAAAATTATTATGTACATTCAACAAATTTTTCTTATTTCTAAAGATTTTATTTTTAGAATGTATCAATCCTTTTTTGGTAACTAGCACTTCCGAGTTATCCCGATCTACAATAAAGCTATAGTTTATGTTCTCATCTTCAGTAGAATTTCTAGCACCATCTTTTAGAGCTTTATTTTTCACACTCATTAAATAATCATGATTAGACTCATTACCATTATAATCTTCCCATTTATATGTCTTAACTTCTATATTAGGTAATTTAATTAAATTTTCATATTTATATCTTTCATTATCTAATCCATAATCCTTAAAATCAATTTTATACTTTGCTTCATTGCTTTTAGTAGTCTTCTTAGCTTCATCTATTGCATTTCTATAAAGTCTTTCAGCTTTTAGCAACATAGCTTTTTCTTTAGATCCTGGAATAAAAGAATAAAGCTTTTCTTTAATCCAGTTATAAATCTTTTCAGCTACACCAACGTTAATTCTTGCGATATCATCAATAGTATTTTTATCATTGAATATTCTATTCTCACTGAACATAGCTACTATTTCAGCGTCTACATCTTCATCACTTAAAACTACTTCACCATTGCTATTTTCTTTATATGCTTCTTTTAAATTAGATCTAACCACATCTAGGTTTAGATCTTTTTTTAATATTTCAAGCGCTACATTTCTAAATTCTTGATATGAATTAGTTCCTTCCAAATGGTGCGTTAGCTCATGTTTAAAGATTTCTTGAACAGGCTCTTTGCTTTGTGCGCTAATGTACAAAACACCGTTTTTATACATTCCACTAGCATTATTTTGAAGTTTATCAACAAACCTCACAGCAACACGAGAAGAATTAGCAACATTCCAAACTTCATTTATTATATGTTCAGGAACATTACATTCTCTTCCACTTTTTTCAATAAGTGCTCTATTCTCATTTTCTGCAACAATTCTCTTCATTGAATCATCTGACTTTAAATCTTTTGCAAGTTGTTCTTCGATACTCAATTCTTGATTAACAGCTTGTGCAGCAAATGTATCAGCTACTGGTTCTTGAGCTTGTGGAAATTGAACTTCTGGTAATTGTGTTTCAGCTAATTGAGAAATTGGTTCTTCTACTGGAGCTATTTCTTCAGAAGCAGGAACTGCTAAAGGTTCTTCAACACTTTGAACATTCTCAGCAGGCTTATTATTAATAGGAGTTTTATTTTCTTCTAAGAACTTCTCATCAATAACCTTACCAGCATTGCTTTTTCTATTCGCTAAAGCGTTATTAATATATACAGGTGCATTTAGTAAGCCTGCTGTGGCACTTCCAACAGCACCACTATATAAAGCTTCTGGTTGCGCTTCGACAAACCTCTCTAATACATTAGAAGCATTTCCTTCGTAAGGTTTATAAATATCAGTTGCATATTCATCAACAATAGAACTTAAATATTCTTCTAATCCTTCACCCAATAAATCAGCTCCTACTTTAGCACCTTTCTTCAATCCTTCAGAACCTAATTTAGAGATACCTTGTTGAACTAAATCATCCAGTGTACCTTTACCAAATAATTTAGCACCACCAGTTAACTTCTCAAGTTGTGATTCAGCAATGCCAGTAATAGCACCGTAACCCAAAGCTTTTCCAAAATCATTACTTTCATCAAAAGCCGTATTAAAACCTTGTAGTCCTGCACTTGCACCTAAAGCTGCATTGGCTACACCAGGACCACCAACAAGTCCTGCAGCAATTGTAGGAGCCATACCTCCTAAACCACTAGCAACATCTCCACCAAACTTTAAAAACTTATTATCAGTCTTGTAGTTAGGTTGCACTGAATCAGTTAAGATATCAAAACCTTCACCAGCACCTTTCAAGAACTTTTCAAAACTAGTTTCTTTATCAATACTTTTACTAATTGAATCACTAACAACAGGATTTAATATACCTAATTTATCTGCAGCATTAACAACACTATTACCTAGTGCATCAGGAGCATAAGCCAAAAAGTCGGAAGCGCCACCAAAGGCACTTCCTACTCCTTGCACTAAACCATCAATTGCACTGTCTGCTAAATACATTAACCCTTCACCAAAATTAGAAACCTCTTTAGGTTCTTGTTTTTTCTTTTTGAACGGGTTCGCAGTTTTTATTGAATTAGAAGATAATTTGTAATCTTTAGGTAGATATGTTTCTTTTTTATCAAACTCTATATAGTCGAGCAACATATCATAAGGATCATTTGTGTTTCTTCTTATTCTTGGTCCATATTGATTGGCCATAAATTTACCTCCTATAGCTGACTAGCTAATCTTGCATACTCTTCTAATCCTATTTGTCCTAACGCTAATTTCTTTTGTAATTGAGCGTTTTTATTTACGAAAGGAATGCTATCATAGAATTTTTTTCTTATAACTTCAGCATTATCAAACTCACCTGTCCCTCCAGGTTTAACTATTCCTCCAACTTCACCATTTTTAAATGCATTAGCACCTTCTTTAATTCCATTAACCGCTGATGCATAGTTTTTAGATGTTTCTTGATTATAAGCTAATCCATTGTTGAATGCTGAACTATTCATAATTTGAGTCAGGATAGTATCAACAGACTCCATTGCTGCTGCTTCTGCTTCTGCCTTTTTAGCTTCTGCTTGAGCTAGAACTTCATTAATAGCTGACTGAATATTGTTGCGTTCATGTTGTTCCTCTGTATTAATTCGATTAATTTGATTTCCATAATTATTTTGAAGTGTTAAAGTTTCTTGTCTTCCTGCACCACTATCTAACGCGCCTCTATTAGCTAATGCTTCTCTTAATGATTTTTGTGCTTTATATCTTTCAACTTCACTTTGATTTCTCAAACTTTGATAATCATCCCCAATTTGTCCTAATTGATTTTGGTATCTTGCAACTGCACTTTTTGCATGTTCATCAATAGAACGTTTAACAGCGTCTACTTTTTGTCTTCTAGCTCTTTCTAAAGCAGCTAAATACTCAGCATAATAATCTCTTTGAGGCGCTGGTTGTTGATATGACGGCTGGCTAGAGCCACCTCTACCACCAGAATAACTTGGTTTTTTTGAATCATAGTAGCTTTTAGCACTATCCCAATAAGTATGAGTAGATTGCTTTTTATTTGGGTCCCACTCAGAAGCTACAAAACGTCCGCCATTACCTAAATCTTGTTTTACAAACATATAAATCCTCCTATATATTAACCGGCAATTCTAAAACTTCGCTATGCATTCTTTTCATCATACCGTTTCCGCCTAGCGCTGTGTATGCTTTAAAAAGATGCTCATAGTTTTCTAATACGTATGAAGGGATAGAACCTTTAGCGCAATATTTATCGTGATATTCAATCATTTGAACTCTTAGTAAACATATAACTGCGTCATTAAAGGCAACAACCTTCTCCTTATACTCTGCGCTTTCCTCTGACTTTTTCTTGAACCTATTATTTACTATATAAGTAATAGCTGAAGAAATAAAAGCAGTTAAAAGCACAGTTACAATATTTAAAAAGTAGTCTATCATCATAGACTACTCCATAAGTTTCTTGTGATACTTGTTTGATTCTAACATCAAAACAGCTCCTAAGAATGTATCTACAGCCATAACTGTACCCGCAACTTCTTCACCATAAGGAAGACCCCAAATACCAGCTAAAGCTAAATATAATGTTGCTAAAGCTGGTAAAACAATTTGTGCTAAATATTTTAAAACATCATATGTCTTATTACTCATAACTAATCCTCCGTAATTTCTTTAATTCTTTTTAATTTATTAGTTAACATTAAGTTTTCATCTCTTAGATTATTATTTTCAATCATTAAACTTTCGTTTTTTTGAGTTAGTTCTTCAATCTTACTTCTTAAAGCTTCGCATTCTTCACAAGGTTTTTCATCAGGTTCTTGAGCTCTTTCTCTAGCAAATAGCATTACTGCATTTTTTACTTTTCTATCAGTTGAGATTAAATAGCTTCCATTAACTCTATCAAACACTGAGCCTCCTCCATCAAAGCAAATAGCATTAACCATTGTATTACTTACCATTTTAACCAGTTCATATAGTTCAGCTCCAGTTAAGCCAG
>NFZC01004461.1_pt1 | contig 18593 bp, 23 predicted proteins | sample 1095391 | NCBI WGS metagenome assembly NFZC01 (sample SAMN03609890, study PRJNA323583) | gut metagenome | isolation source: feces | host: Rattus norvegicus | place: Denmark: Riget | collected 2013
TTGCTCCCTTAATTTGTTGTCTCTCCTTATTGCATCTTCAGCATCTTTTCGTATCTTTGCAACGTCGGTGCTGAGGATAGCGTTTTGGACGTGTATATCAGGGACTGCTTTATGCAGGGCATTGGTAGCCTCGGATGACATTTCAGCCCAGATGTTTATGGTTTCCATATCATTTAGGCTGTTTTTGTATTCTTTTTCAACAACAACTACATATCCGTTGCTTAATTCTTTATAGAACCGTATTGATTCACGACCGCTTATATCTGTACTTCCTTTCTTTACATAATCAGGTGCAGTCATAATATAAGGAATAAGTTCTGCATCTTCCTTACGGATAGGAATACTCTGTTTATTTAACTTCAATCCGTTTACTCCGTGGTTCTTTAACCCATGAGCGATACCATTTGCAGTAATGTTATGGCTATTAAAGTCACGTCCCATTACTTTGTGTATCATCTCTTGTGTAGCCTTAGGCAACTCAATAGTGAATACCTTATCTCTTTTATTATTAGAAAGCCAACCATGGATTGTGCGAACAGCCTTGACAAGAGAATCCAGTTTTGCTTGCATGCGGACACTTTCATTCTCCTCCTCCAACACCCTTTGAGCCTTTTTGTTGTCGGTAATGACTTCAATACCGATTTTTCTCATCACATAGACAAGTACATCACGGAGTAGGGCATCAGTTTTTGAAACCTCGGTTGCCTTGCTATCTGCCTTTTCAAGCCGTGGCTTCTTGTTTTCCTCGGCATCTTCTTTGCTTTTCTGCGACAATTCGCTATCTTTGTTGTCGGATAACTCCTGTTCAGTCGGATATTGAGCGAAATTGGGTCGCTCCAGAAGTGACGATTGTTCAGGAGTTATTTCTTCACTATTCTCAGTCTGCTCAGCCTTTTCGCTTTGAGCATTGCTCGGTTGCTCTACTTCTTCCTCACTTGCTTGATTGCCTCGTTGAGCAGTTGCAGTTTGTGCAGTTTCTTCTGCTCGTTGCTTCCTGTCTGCGATTGCTTCGGTTGCAATTCTTTCTCGTTCTTTGTTGTTTGCATTGTTAAAGGTATTATTTACATCAGTTAGTATTTCTTGTTTGGTTCTCACCGTTCCTGAGAACATATCCATTTGTCCGCTTGCTGATGCGGAAGCACTTGCATTGTAGAGAGCAAGAACCTTACGCAAGTCGCTTGGTTTTGTGCTGTTGAGAATATCTGAAAGTAATAAGGTTGTAATATCTTCAATCGGCATTTCTCCAAACTCATAATCAAAGAGACCCAATTGTCTTGCATATGCCGATACTGCATCACCTAACTTTACATTTGCATCAGCATCAGTTCTTGCCTTATAGACAAGACCGATAGCATTGGCGAGTTCTTCGCTCAATCCGTACCCTACATTGTCAAGTGTCCTGTTGACCGCAATCTCACTCAATCCCATTACTATTGCCTGCCTTAATGACGGAATGGCAATTATCTGCCTTACTGCATCAGGGTTTGCTTGGAAAGCCTTGCCGATAAGGACATTCTCTAACAACTCCTTACCTATAGCGGAAATATTGCCGTTGTCAAGAAGTTCTGCCATATTGTTGGCATTGATAACACCACTTTCCAACAACATCTCCACTGCAAATTTAACGGAATTTTGGTTAGAATAAAAATCCGATAGGGTGTCATAGCGTGCAATCTCGGCAACAATAGCCTTGAATACATCATCTGCAACAACCTTACCCATTTTAACCGCTTTCTCTGACTTGTTCTGCGTCTTCTTCTCTTCGGCGTTGAAGCGGGCAAATGTCTCAGAAGTGTAGGGCAGTTGTTCAGTAGGCACAAACACTACTCTCGGATGTTGCATTCCGTCAATCTGCTCAGTTGTGAATCCGTACTTTGCACCATACTTTCTCAGATATTCGATGTATGCAGTATCAGTACCTTGTTTTGCCGCCAAATCTCCAGACATGGTACGGTTGTTTCCTGACAATACTATACCGTCATTGCTTACAACAACGGGTGTCTGCAATGCTCTATTGTCGAAGTTGTCTGCAATCTCTCGCACTATGCGTTGTGCCTCCTGGTCTCGTTGATAATCCCTATCATTAATGTTTTGTCCGTTTTCATCCACCGGGAAACCCTCGGTAGGTTCGAATGCGTTATTAATATCGTGACTTGCAGAAGCACTTCCAGCCTCAGTAAGCACATAGTGACCTTCTAAGGTAGTTCCGTCCGCTAAAGTTAATATATCGGTATTGCCTTCAATCTTAGGAGCATTATTCCATTTCTCTGAAATCTTAGGATTTACCGCATTGGCACCAATCCTTTCTTGCTCCGCTTGCCTTTCAACCTCTTGCTTCTTCTGCTGTTCAAGTTCAGCAACCGCCTTTGCACTCGCTTCCGCTTGCTTGCGGTCGTTTTCCTCTCTGATGCGTTTCTGCTCATCTGCTCTGCGTTGTTGCCATACTGCATTGATTGCAGTCCACGCATCCAACTTACGTTGAGCCTCGGCTATCTTGGCATTGTGTTCTGATAATGCCTGCTTCATCTCCGCTGGTGTACCGCTTAACTTGGGTGCTTTCTTCTGCAATTTTTCAAGTTCAGCCTTTGCCTGCTCCATTTGTGCGGTAGCAATCGGCACTGCAATAGTAGCACCACCCATATCGGCAACAAGTTTGTCGTATGCTTGCTCTGGTTGCATAGTTTCATAGTCCTGCTCGCCTTGTTGCTCGGTCTGAACCGATTGTTGTTGTCCTTGCTCGGTCTGCTCTTGAAATTGTGTCTTCTGTTCTGCTTGCGGTGCAGTCTGTTTCTGCTCTGTCTGCGGTTGGCTTGCTTGTTGTCTGCTTGCTATCTCATCAGCCGACATTGTAAGTACTCTCTTGCCATTAATAGGTGAGTCAGCAGATAGGGTATAAGTGCCGTCTGCATCAATGTTAGTAACTGTTGCCGTAACCTGATTGCCATTGTCATCAGTCAATACAATCTCATCCTCCACATTATAGGTCTGCGGTTGTGCTTGTTGTGTCTCTTGTTGCGGTACAGTCTGTGTATCTTGTCCTCCTTGCTCCGATTGTGCGGGTTGCTGATTGCCGTTGATAGGGTTCTGCTGGTTAAGGTCTGATACAGGAACTGCAAATACATTAGTGCCGTCAGTAACAGTTACATCACCTTCGCCATCCATTGTCTGCCCATATCTGTTAGGGATAACAGTCACTTGTATAGGTTCGCCACCATTAGTCCATTGCAACTTGTCACCGGCATTGAACGGTTGCCATCCTTGTTGTACCGCCATATCCCTATACTCGCCATTGACACGGATTACATCTGCCATTGCAATCTTGGCTTCGTTAGCATCTGTCTCATCATCTATGTGTAATAGTGCAGTTGGTGCAACTTGGCTCAACTCTCCAGTTGACGCATCTCTGACAATAATAGACTGACTGCTGTTGGTTGTGTTAATAACACCCTCTGGAGTTGTCTCAACATATCCGGATATTACATATACAGTCTTGTCTTGTCCATCTGGTGTCTGCTCTTTAAGTGTGGCGGTAATAATAGTGCCACTTTGTTTGTTTGTCTGTGCATCAATAGCGGTGTTGGCTTGTGCGGTCTGACTGTCTATATCATCTGCTACTCGTTGTTGCATACCGTCACGCATTGCCTTGGCATTAAGCATTTGCAGTACTGCATTGTTTAATTCTGCATCATCACCTAACGAATTAAGCACCTCATCACCTCGGTTGTCAACATCTTCTGCTATAATCTCGTCACCTAAGTCTATTACTCTCTGTCTTGCGGTCTGATATGTTGCTTCCACGACTGCCTTACCTGCATCATCAACAGTGTTATATCCCTTAGAGAATTGCTCATCAAGAGCCTTACCTTCTTCCTTGCCGAACTTTGCTTGCAGATACTTGCCACGGTTAAAGCCACGCATAACAATTGTGTTCTGAACATAACCCATTGCCGCATCTTTCTGTTGTTGGTTCAGTGCCTTGTCGTGCAGTATAGCAGTAACAACGCCGTGCAGACCAACATTGTCTGTGCGGTCAATTATCTCCCTTAGGTTAGTCCATTGTTGCTCACCCAATAGGCTGAGTGCCTTATTGTCTGCCTTGTTAATGTTATGCTTGTAATATTGGTATTTACCATATTTGTAAACCTCATTGCCAGCAGATACAGTACCGCCGACTGAACTTGTCAATCCCATAGTAGTGAGCAATCCCATCCACGTATCGTAGTGGAACTCGCTATTGAGCAGGTTGTTGTTGCCGTATTGGTCGTTAGCACTGTCAAGACCTAACGCTGTACGTGCGAATTGACCCCAATATTCTTCGCCAACCTCACCGAGATAGCCGTTAATGCCAGTGTAACGCAAGAATCGGTTCATCGTTCCGAGGAATCCCTCTGCTTCTGGGGCAGATGCCTTGGATAGCCAATTGGATAACTTGCGGAATCCTAATAACTTGGTTACATCGGCAAGACCTAAGAACTTAGCACCCATCATCTCTGACGTATCCTCAATAGCCATATCGCCCAACTCTTGGTATATTGCATTAATCCAACTTGTGCCATTGGCGAACTTGTAATCTCCTGTGTTGTAATCGTATGCAACCTTGCCTAACTTGGTATTGACAATATTGGATGCCGTCTTCTGTCCTTGCACAGTGGATGCCATTATACCGCCCTTAAGGAATGTATCTGCAGTAGAACCTACAGCACGGACAAGCAGGTCATTGGTGAATGCCTTAACACCTAAGTCCTTATACACTTGTTTGAGGCTACCTTTCGGTGCGTTGCGTACAACGTCCATTAGTCCTTTCTCAGCGAAATCTTGTGCAAGCGAGCCAACATACTTTTTGCCAACCTTATCCATTGCCTTTTTGGTTAAGTTGGTTGCTAACTTATCTGTTGCCTTACCAACGAACTTACCCTCACCGAACAACTTATTGCCTATAGCCATATCAAGCATAAATGCAAGCGATTCACCTGCCATTGTGCCGTACTGACCGCTCTTCCCAATATCTCCATATAAGTCCTTGATATATTGGCTATCATAGAGTGACTTGAGGGCGTTGGTCTCATTGTCAGTCAACTCGTTACCATTATCAATCTTGTTGGCAATCTGATAGGTAGTTGTTGCATCCCTTAAATTGTGCTTGCCACCGTCCCACGTGTCAACATCACTTATTACATCGCCCACAGACCGGAAGAAGTTAGCCGTTGAGCCGTATAACTTATCTGCATCTGACAGATAGCCTTGCTTTGCATCTATAGTCTTAATCTGGTCTTGCAGTTGTCGCTCTCTTAACTTGAGTGCTTGCAACTCGCTATCTGCTTGCATTGCAGGAGTATCGAATGGGTTATAATTGGTGTCCGCACTATCATCAGCGAACACTCCCCAACTTGAATTATCCTTAAGTTCCTTATCTTTGGCAAGGTGCTTGTCCATTAATCTGTTAATCTCTGCTTGTGTCTGCAATAACTCATACTGCTTATTGCCTCTGTCGTTATTAAGCAGGTAGTCATAGTTGTCACGGAGTGCCTCTACAATCTGTTGTCGCTCATTGTCATTATGTCTGATAGCGTCAGCACCATAATTGGCTATTGGCAAGTCTGCTGATGAACCTATTGCAAATGCAGTCTGTGTACTTGCGTCCTTGTCAGCCTTGCCGTCTATCTCATTAAGCCTCTGCTCCAATTGCTTAACCATATTAAGACGAGTGTTATACTCCCTGTCTCTTGCTCCATAGTCAGCCTCGAACTGACTGCCAAACTCACGACCGCCAACATCAACCAGTCCTCTCTTGGTGTTGATAGGCTTGTTACCTAATAGCAGTGATGGCTTGTCCTTGACCGCTCGCTGGTAAGCACCCATGTTATCTGTCAGATTACGACTCATCCACAATCCCTCATCTGCCAACGCTCTAATCTTAGGCATCTCCTTTTTGCTTATCCATTCTCTCTGCTGGTCGGTCATGGGTTGGTTAGCGTCTGTCTCTGGGGTCTTGGGGATAGCCTTGTCCGCTCCAACAGTCGGAATTACAGGCAATATCGGTGTATCACCAGCCTTGGTTATATCCTTGGCAATCTCTGCAGTTGTCTTGGCTGGCTTCATCTCTTGCATATAGGTCTCATAGTCCATTGCTCTGACCTCATCTGCATTATTCTCATCTCTATCTATAATAGTTGTGGCTTCCGGGTAATAGGAGGCGAACTTGGCAATATCGCTATCCTTAACATTATACTCTTGCCCATTAACATTGAATCTTGGCATATTGTCTTATTTTTTAGGTCTGTATTGATTAATTTTTTTACCTCCTGCGGTAGTAGTGTTACGAGTCTCCAATCCTGGCGACCACTCTATTACTTCTGGCTCATCATCCGACAAGTCGTGGTATTCTTCTCTCTCGCTCTTGTTGGATAGGTTAAGTAACTCGCGCTTTACCTTCTCGCTCTTGTTCCAGTATCGCTTGACTGCATCCTCGATGTCTCGGCTTCTCATTTCCGCTCTTTGTCGGGAGGTGAACTTAACTTGTTCGCCACGAGAGTTAGTTGTATCCATATAACCCTCATCTACAAGGATGTCGAACAATCTCTGATAATTGTTGCGCCACACATAAGGGTCCACAGACAGCGAATTGCCGTTGCCGTCAGCAAAGACGTAATTCTTGTCGTTGCGAGTGCCTGCACCGTAACGGCTTCTGCCAACATACCTCGGTCGCTTGGCTTCCATTTCCATTCTTTCCCTGTGTCGCTTATTGGCGTTCTCTTCCTTAATCGCCCATTGTGCATCCTCAACCTTGTCTCTGCCTCTCTTGTAGGCTTCCTTGTCAGCCTCGAATCCTCTGTCATATCTGTCCTTGGCTTGTTGCCATGCAGTCTTAGCCTCTGCAATGTCCAATGCCTTAGCCTTGTCAAGACCAGCCTTGTAGAACATTGTCCGCTTGTCATTGTCAGCGATGAACTTGTCCCAATTATCCTTAACCTTTTTGCTGATTGATGTGTTAGGGTCGTAATGGTTGGGTGCGTAGTTAGCAGTACTTATAAGGTTGGCGAACGATGCAATACCGTCCGACAGTGCCGCTAATGACTGCTCCCACTTGTGCGTCCTCTCTGCCTTGTCCATCTCCTCCTTGGTCCTCGGCTGTGTGCCGTTACGCTCGTGCTCGTAGATGTAAGCACTCTCGTTAGTTATCTTGGGCGTTGACGGCATTGGTTGCTTGGCAAGTGTCGTTGCCTTGTCCAATGGCTTGTATGCAAGCGATGGCGTCTTCACCGCTTGCTCCGTCTGCGCCTGTAACTGTTGCAACTTGCTATTATCTGCAGTAGTCTTATTGTTGTTCTTATTCTTATCCATAATCACCTCCTATTATAATGGTATGCCAGCCTTGCCAACCGAGAATGGGAGGCTCATATTGCCGACTGCACTTGTGACACCCTGTACGGCTTGTCCTATGGCATTAGCCTTATTGGTCTCAATCTGATTAAGTTGATTGTTGTACGCGTCATCATTAGCCCTATAAGTAGCCTCTATGTTGTCCTTGCGAGCCTCATTATTAGCCACGATGTCACTCATTATATCACTCATTGCATTATTGGCGGATGCCTTGGCACTTGCAACACTCTCTTCGCTTGCACCCATGGCTACTGCTCCTTGTGCCTCCTTGTGTCTGTCTCGGAGCATCTCCTCTGTCTTGGTCAGCAACCGCATTGTGTCTGCCCTCTGTGTTGCATCCTCGTTATATCTACGACTGAACCAGTCGTCATTCTTTTTACGCTGAGCCTCCACGGCTCTCTTTGCCTTTTTAGCAGCCTTGGCTGCCTTGACCCCTCCGAAGATAGAACCGACCGCCCCCAATGCTGTACCTATTATACCTGCCATATTACATTAATTATAAGTTATTATTATGGCTCTAAGGTAATTAACTATCTTAGCAGATTAATTATAACTTATTAATCATATTATGGCGAAAGGAAAAAAGACAGGAGGAAGAGTGAAAGGCACACCCAATAAGAGTACACAACTGGCTAAGGACTTGATGATTGGCTGGCTTAACCTGCATAACACCTGTACTGATGCAACAGGTGTACAACTGATATGGCAAGACTTCATGGCACTCGACCCCAGAGATAGGGTTAAGGTTAGTGTGGAGTTCATCAAGGTAATAATGCCGAAAAATATATCTATAGATGAAGAAAGTCGTAGAACAATCGAAGATAGGTTAGTTGCATTATCTGAAGGCGACCAATTGGAAGCGGAAGATGTTGATTAACAGACATCTAAATCAATCTACTTTAGAGTTAAGTGTTAAATAATCTTAACTTGGTAAAAATAATTGTTGAAATATTTGCCAACGCGGATAAACGGTATTACATTTGCAGTGTAATTGAAATCAAAAAAAATCAAAAATATGAAAACAACAGTAGCAGAATTAATTGAAGTTGCAAAAACTTGCAAAGGCATAGACCTTTACACTAATGTTAATGAAGCCCCTAATGATAATTGGGATGAGGGCGATTATGATGTAGATGTAAATTATGAGCAGATGTGGTTCCACGAAATGACTCCAGAACAATTCTTCGCCACTCGTCTGCCGAATGTAGAAGAAGTTGAATGCTGTTACGAATTAATAGACTCCGAACGATGGAGCGAAATGGAATGCTCTTGCTCCGCATCTTGGGAGAGTCTTGGTCTTGATGAAGATGATAAAATTATGTATCTCGCAATCTTCGCTGATGATGACAACGAATAACGAACTCTTAATCCTCCGCAAGCAGTTAGGGCGAGCAATCGCCCAACTGCGGACGGAAGCAAACCTCTCTGTCCGTGAATTATCTGCAAAATGCGGAATACATTACACCTCTATTAACAAGTTGGAAAAGGGCAATTATAACGCCAGCATTGACATCATTAATACTATATTAACAACATTAAAATCCCAGTTAACGATGGAAAAACGTAACTATACAATAGAACTCGAAGAAGATAAGGTAGAATATCTTCGCAACCTTGATAGCGAATACATCTATAACGAGGAAGATGACGAGTATTACAAGCCTACATACGAACTGACATACGACTATGCAGAGAATTATGAACGTGAATTAATTGCTGAGTATGACAATCTTGATGAAGCATTGGCTAACATCACCAGAAGAGGCGATGAGAAGAGCAATGATTATTATGCTCCAACAACAATTCTTGGAATTAAGTTGGAAATCTGTTATCGTGATGAAGACGGAGATATGGAAGAGACGGGAGAATTTCTCCGCAACTGCGAAATCAGCGGAACACCTATTGAAGATTGGTTCTTAGGCGAGTGCAGATTTCGCCCTGCCTCAGAAGAAATGGCAGAGCGAAATAGCAAGTTAGCAGATGAACTCAATGTACTAATTCCGTCAGCATTCAATGGCGAGACTGGCGAATATGATAATACTTCTATCTATATCAATGCGAAGAACTTCGATGTTGAAAGCACGAAAAACAATCGTATAACTATCTATGACGGTGATGATGATTACTTCGGTTCTATTGTGTTCAAGTTGGACTGCGACAAACTTGAAATAGTTATTTTCGCTCGTGGCGAAGAACACAACAAGACAATTTCTATTGACAACTACACCGCAAGCGAGATAGTCCACGAGATAGGAGAGGCATTGGCAGAGGTACTTGGTGTATGTCTGTAGAGCCTAAATTAGAGAAGACTGAAAATAGATAGAATAGATAAGGTGACTACCAACAAGATAGTCACTTTTTTTTATTTCTTTGCGTAAAGCACATAGTCCAATACCTTCCTGTTGGCTTCATCAATCTTCCTTCTGTCGAAGTCGATATAAACATCGGTCACCGTATTACCTCCGTGTCCTAACGCTTGTGCTATTGTCTCCTTCGGAATGTCAAGGTAAGAGGCTATTGTAGCCCAAGTGTGCCTTGCCCAATAGGTAGTCAGTTCTGGGAATAATGGTTCTATAACCTTCTTGCCACCACGACCCTTCCGCTCTACCTTACCAATCTTCCTTAGCGCCTTATTAGTCTGCCTAATAAAATTGTTCTTGTCATCCCACCTGTCAGCAATGCATAGCAGATACTTCTCACCCTTATACTTGTTAATTATCTCCATTGCTTCTGGTTCAACCTTGATAGAGTATAACTTGCTTGTCTTGGCTCTGGTATATTCAATTCGACCCTTATCTATTGTTGTCAATCCGTATAGGTCAACCGCATTGATTCCTATAAGCATAAAAATCAACTTAAATATATCTCGGTAGAATATCTGATACTCCTCGCACGGATAATCGAAGATTGTACGCAACTCCTCTACCAATAGCGACCTCTTGCGAGTTGGCACAGGTCTAATCTTGAACCTGCGGAACGGATAGTGAGTGGTAATCTCATCATCTATGGCATCGTTGAACACTGCACGGATGTTGCGGAGGTGAACGTTCCTTGCGTTCTGGGATGGGGAGTTAATTGCAAGGAATGCGTTGAAGTTATTAAGCCATTCTTTAGTTATATCCTCAAACCGCAGTTGCCTTACTTTCTCCTCGCCAATATAATCTATTATCCTCTTAAGTGTGTTGCGATACACTATCCTCGTACCTTCCTTGACCTTGGATTCATAATAACTGTTATATCTCTCAAGGAACGAGTCCTTATCAATTGGCTTCGTTCCATTCATCATTGCAGTAATATGGTTCTTCAGTTCCGTAGTTGTCATCTTAGATATAGTCCCATCTAATTCGCATCGCAAGACAATATCGTTAACTTGAGCAACCATACGGATAATCTTGGCATTGATTAGGGTCTTATTGCTTCCCGACTTAATCTGCTTCGCTTGGTCATTCCATTGCTCAGGAGCAACCGACACACCAGTAGGCAGAAGGAAGTTCTTGCCATTGTGTCCTACTTGAATCTTAATTGGTGCAGTGCCATCTTGCTTGATGCGTCTGCAATCGTGATAGAGAGTGATGTTCGCCATAATTAGTTCTCCTTTCTCGGATTTGCATATTTGCATAGGAATTTGCATAGGATATGTTCTTTTATTGTGCAAGATTGTGCAAAAATGTGCAAATATTCCGTTTTTTTTAAGAAAAATCGGCTCTTAAACAAAAGAAAAAGGCTTGAAATCTCGTTTTAATCAACTGATTTACAAGCCTTTAATTCTTAGTGACCCCGGAGGGACTCGAACCCTCGACCCAATGATTAAGAGTCACGATTTTATTTTTGTAAATTATTGATTATTAGTTTGTTGCTGTATTGTAAATCTCATTTGCATATTGTTTGCATAGAGGGTAAATGTTAATAAATTTTGCACGTTAACACTTGGTGTGTTAATTATCAAAACTATAGTTTTGTGCCTTGCTCTCTAATTGTTCGAAGTGCGAGTCAGAAACGCATATAGAACAGTACGAGCCATTCTGTCTTCCTTCGAATGCTGAAAACTTAATAAAAATTACAGGTTTAGAACCTTTATAACCTTTGCCTTCGATAGAGGCGATGCCTTCGCAGTTTCTGTCTACATGTATTGTATAAGATTCATCTTCATAGATATATTTGCCTATTTCTTTATCGGTTTTACTTTTGCAACTAATCATTGTTAATATAATGGTTGCTATTGTTAATAATTTTACCATTCTGTTTTGCTTTTTAAATATAGTTTTCTTTCATATTCAATATTGTTAATCTGTTCCCAGTAATTTTTAAATTCTTTGATATTACATTTTCTTATATCTTCAATATATGTATTAATTCTTTCTTCTTTTGAATTGTTGCATCCCTCTCCTAACTCTTTTGCTTTATCTAAAGTATATCTTAAATTTAAGATACAGGTTGAAGCATACCAATTTACATCTTCTTTTGTCTTTATAAAATGTGATAATGAGTTGAGAATTTTACAATATGTATCAAAATAATCATCCCTTTGTGGCGATAACTTAGTATATGCTTGGCAAAAATCAGTAATGGCATACGCATAATTCTTATAAGCATCAATGTCTTTTCCCATCTCTTTTTGTTTGGTTCTGTTTTCTTGCCTGATGTTTTCCACTAATTCATTCATTTCGTTTATTGTGTTTCGGAAATTGCTTATTTCTGTGTTTTGCATTTCTATAGTTTTTCGCACATCAATAATAGAATATATCTGCCAGCCAATAAGGATTGTTACAAGAAGCGACAATATGCTAATTGCAAAGTCTGGAGAATTCAGTCTACTAAATGTTATATTTATGGTTAATCCAAATAAGACTAATATCATAACGATAACAGTTGTACATATTAGAAATAATGGTATAATTTGTTTAATGTCTTTCATTTGTATGAATTTAGATATGATTTACATTGATTTATTAAAGCGTTGTAATTTTTATCGTTTATACTATCTATGAAATTGGTTAAACACACCATAAGGTGTTTTCCTATTTTTTTGTTTTTGATTCTTTTTATATTGAGGTTCATTAATTCGCAAATTATTAATATTTTCTCTTTTAGTTTTTTAGCGTCTTCTTGTGGAGTGCCATTGTACTTTAATAAGTTTTGGTAATTTGCATAGTTATCAATAAGCAACCGTAATAATTTTATAAATTCATCTTCTGCTTTTGTTTTTCTGTTTGATGAAGGGATTACAAAGTAATTAAGGAAAAATGAAAAACAACCCACAATTAAACTTATGACAGATATAATTAGGCTAATACTTGATGAGTCCATAAGTTGTATTTTATTCCTTCATTCCATTTACCATTGAAACTAATTTATTCATTACATTGTCCCTTTGTTGGAAATTTTCTACAAGCAATTTGCAAAGTTCAATTAATTCAGGATTGCAATCCTTTGTTTCAAATTGTGAATTGTCATTTTGTGAATTTATAATCATATCTCCTTTGCCACTTAAAAGCCAATCTGCTGATATGCCTTTACACGTTTGATACAAAAGTTCTGCATCGAATGTGTTTCGTTTAATCCAGTTGCTAAGTAGTTGTGGCTTAATGCCTATCATATTTGCAAAATTTGCTTTATTGCCATTTGTATAATAGTTGGTTAATTGTTCTAACATTTGCGACTTGTCCATAATTGTAAAGATTTTCTATAAACAAAATGAAAAATAATTGTCAAAATGTTTGCTTAATATTGTCAAAGTGTTTACCTTTGCATTATAAAATTACAAACAAAAAATATAAACAACAAAATAATGAAACCAAAAAAGACGGTAATAGAAGAACTTAGTGGCTTGAGGGTTGGGGGTAGAGCCAAATTTCCAACAGCTAAGAGTACATCTGTCCGCAGTCTTGCAAGTTTAGTCTCCAAAATCAAGGGATGTCAACTGCGGACAATGAGTGATAAGATTAACAATGTGATAACCGTAATAAGAATTTCATAGTTATGGAAAAAGAAAAATCAAAAGTACAAGAGTCAGAAAAGACTAACAGTTTATCGGTAACAGAACCCATAATTGAGACAATGCTTAGTTCTATCGAAACAGAGTTGAAAAAGGTAGGTCTGAAGGTAGGCAGAGGTGTTTGGTTAATGAATGATAATATGGCTTGCTTTGGTAGGATTGCTTATATCAATGTCTGTTTTGATAAAGAGCCTCCTTATTCAAAAATCGTCGGTTTTGTTAGATGCAAGAATTTTGTGAAAGCCTTTGAATACAGGCCCAATGTCTTATTCGATACGAAAGAGGAACTGTTAGACTTCATTTGTAAAGACGATGAGTATTTTAATAAAAAAAACTAAAAGATAGTGGAAACTCCTATAACAAAAAGGGTGATAACCACTGAAGTATTATAATCTCATAAGGTTTCTGGTAACCATAATCGCCAGCACCCTGCACTTGGGGAGGAAGCAATACAAGTGTCGGTGGCTCGTGTACACCTTACTAAGGCGGTAGCGAATAATGCTGATAAACATCGTGAGTTCAGCCATCTTGGACGCCAACCAGTGTAGGGGTTGGAAACATAGTCCCGACTAAGGTGAGTAAAACCTGAGCAAGCAGATACGTTGACTTGTCCGTTGAGAGCGTAGGGGTAAAAAGAATTGACACACCACGCCACAATGTGTCCGTATTCAGAAGCGAACGCTTGTTGATACTACATACCCACAACTCATTGAGTTGGGTTGTGGGAACAAACTTATAATCCATGTATAATTACAGCGAGTGCCTGTCGTGAGATAATACACTCGCATTCGCAATGGTTCGATGGTTCGAAGTCAGGTAAGTTGTTTGATGTTTTAGAATTTCTTGAGTGTACATAGTTAATTATTAGAAAATGATTGTTTTTAAAAACCTGACTGTTGGCGGTTCGATTCTGCTCCATTGCACATATTAATTTTAAAAATCAAAGATATGAAACAGTTGAGAATTACAGGTATTTACGGCAAGAACAAGAGCCGTAAGGAAGTAACAATAGATGTTACAGAAGAAGTTGCGGACTTCTTTGTTGAGACATTCAGAAAACGCAACACTGGTGAGATAGAAATACCGGTAGAGGGTAACAACCTTATTAAGATAGAACTCTCCGTACTTCACGCTGAGAACAAATTCTAAGGTTATGAAGAAATCAGTCAACTGGCGATATGCGGTTATAATCGCACTCGCTATCATAGCGTTCTTGGGTATCTTCTCAGAGCCAACCGAAGTAGACAGTTGGTTAGTGATGTTCGCAATAAGCAAAGGTGTTGGTCTGTTGTCTGCATGGGGTGCTTACAGACTTAACAAGTACTGGAGTGACAATAACAAGATTGTATCAATATTATAATTTGGAATTATGGTAACGTGTGAAGAGCCGAATGTGTCTCTTACAGGAAGATACACTATTAATGCAACGTGCAAGTTGCTCGGCATACACCGCAATACGCTTGCCAACTACACTAATGAGGGCAAGATTAAATGCGGACATCGGAGAGAGAGCAAACGTAAGTTCTATCTCGGCAGAGAGATACTCAGATTCTGGAAAGCAATATACTGATTATGGTAAAGTTGGGAATATTCATTTCGCTAATCACAATACTCTGCTGTGTGCTTGATGTTGTGATGATATTCGTTTATATTTTGCAGTTTGGCAATTACGCCATGAGTATATTCCATTTATCACAGTTGGTTTTTAAAATCTTTCAGTTAATACTACTAATAAGGTGGTTAAAATCAGAATTGTGAGAAATCAGAGTTATTTATACATATTTTTTCTCCCTGCAGTCTGTGAAGATAGCAGGGCTTTTCTTTTGAATTCCTTCCTGACACAGAGGTGTCAAGGCTGGTGTGGAGTGAAACCCTATCCAGCCACTAAGGCAGACAAACATAGTTACTTACTCATATTTTTTTATTTTAATTTTTCAAGGAGTGTGTCTGCCCACTCCTTTTTTTATTAATCTTTAATTCAAAAATATATGTCAGACTTAATCAAAAAACTAAGCCTTATACAGTCAAGGCTCAAAGCACCGAAATTGCAATTCAACAAATTTGGCAACTTCAAATATCGCTCTTGCGAGGATATTCTTGAAGCAGTCAAGCCACATCTTGAAGAACAGGGTCTGCTTCTGACAATAACCGATGAAGTGGTAATGGTTGGTAGCAGGTATTATGTCAAGGCTCTCGCTACAATAACTGACGGAGAAAGTGAAAAGACTATTGTCGGCTATGCAAGAGAGGAGGAAGAAGGCAAGGCAGGGATGGACGGTTCGCAAGTCACTGGTGCTTCATCAAGTTACGCACGCAAGTATGCGTTAAATGGCTTGTTCCTGATTGATGACACAAAGGATAGTGACTTCACCAATAAGGGAAACCAACAACCTGTTAAGGAACAGAAAGATATTAATATTAAAAACGTAAAGCCAATGCCTGCAATAGACAAGTTCAAATCGGAGATTATGGCTATTGATGATGTGGACGAACTAAAGAACTGGTGGGGGACGCATAGCGGTCTTCACAACAATGCAGAAGTTAAAAAGTTAGTCTGTGACATAGGTGTATTACTCAAAAACAAATAATATGGAAGTATTAAACAAAAGCAGGGTGGTGTTTGACGACATCACCCATTCTTATTGGCTGGGAGACAAAGAACTCTCAGGTATAACTTCAATGCTTACTCGCCAACTGTTCTATGACAAGTATGACGGTGTGCCTTCATACATTCTTGACAAGGCTTGCGAGAAAGGCTCGGCAATACATAAGGATATTGAGCAGAACAACTTCGATTCTGAATACGAAGAGGTGCAAGCATTCTATACTGAGGTCGGCAAGCAGTGCCTTGACATCTGGGAGAATGAATATCTTGTCAGCGATAACGAGCATTATGCAAGTTGTATTGATATTGTGCTACGTAATCTGGACGGCTCATTCTCCCTTGCAGACATCAAGACCACATACCAACTTGACAAGAACTATGTATCGTGGCAATTGTCGGTGTATGCTTACTTCTTCGAACTGCAGAACCCAGAAGCAAGGATAGACAAGTTGCTTGCAGTATGGTTGCGAGGTGACAAGTGCGAGATAAGTGAGGTGTACCGACATCCAGTAGATGAAGTTAAAGCATTGCTGCAGTCAGACATTGAGGGCAGAGTGTACGGCAAAGACAACTTGCCAGTCCCAATGACTAAGGAAATGCTTGATATTACTGCATATCTTCATTCTATGAGAGAACTTGTAAATGAGTTCAACGAAAAGGAGAAAGCGCTGAAAGAGTATCTTCTTAACCAAATGGCGGAGAAAAACATTAATAGCCTTGAAATAGGAGGTATGAAAATCACCTATAAAGAACCTTATACAACAAGCAAATTAGATACAAAGAAACTTAAAGAAGAACTTCCTAACATTGATGATTATATGGTTCATTCAGCAGTAAAGGGAAGTGTAACAATTAAATTCAGTTAATTATATGGCAAACTTTCAGCAATTAACGTTGGTCGGCTATCTTGGTGCTGACCCAGAAGTGATAACATTCAGCACTGGTAACAAGGTAGTCAAGACTCGCCTTGCAGTAACCGAGAAAGGCTACAAGACGCAAAACGGAGTGCAGATTCCTGACCATACCGAATGGTTCAGCCTTGAGTTCTTCCAAGGTCTTGCCGATGTGGTGGAGAAGTATATCCGCAAAGGTTCGCAGATTATGGTGGTAGGCAAGCAACGAACCGAAGTCTATGAAAAGGACGGACAGAAACGATACACTACTAAGGTTATCGTTGACAAGATGCAGTTATTCGGCAATGCCCAGAGCAAGAGTGACAACACAGCCAATGCACCTGTTGGCAATGACCTGCCGTTCTAATGGAAATTACCCTTGTTAAGATGTACAATGCTCTCTCTCCTGCCAATGAGGAAGACTACAACAAACTGGCTTCATTGCCAGGGGGAGTGGCATTAAAGGCATCTGTAAAGGTTCAGAGGAATATAAGGTTCCACCGGCTGTATTTCTCTATGATTAGGACTGCTTGGGCGTACATCCCGGAAGATATGCAACAAAGCCTATTCCGTAACGATGTGGAGTTGTTCAGGAAGTCAGTAGAAGTTGTTGCTGGTGTATGTGACAGGGTATATAACCCACGTTTGAAAGATTGGATAGATATACCTAAGAGCATATCTTTTGCTTCTATGGATGAAGCGGAGTTTAGGGAAGTGTACAATAAGGTCCGAGAGGTGCTGTTCGAGTATTACCTGCAACAATATTTGAGCGTAACTGAATTTAATAAAATGGTAGATTTATACTATTGATATGGTATTGATATCCAATGATGATTTAAGAATATTATTAAGCAAATTGCCTATTGTGCTTGATGCAGTCAGGGCTGATGTTAATGACTTGCAGGCAACTAATGCCAAACGGCAACTTAAAATTCTTACTGCAAAACTTATAAAAAGAAATGACATACGAAGAAATTCTACAAAGAGCAAATATAAACCGCCGAAGGTCTCCGAGAGATGAGGAACACAGGTTGCAATGCTCTTGTGTATCTTGGTTTAACTCTCGGTATCCTAAGTTAAAAGGTCTGCTCTATGCAGTCCCTAATGGAGGCAGGAGAGATAAGGTAACCGCATCAAAACTCAAGCAAGAAGGTGTTGTTGCTGGTGTCAGCGACCTTAATCTTGACCTTAGAACTGACAAGTATGGCGGTCTTAGAATAGAGATGAAGACACCGACAGGAAGACAGTCTGAGAGCCAAAAACAATGGCAGAAGAAGGTCACCGAGATTGGCGGTTATAAGTATGTTGTGTGTCGCTCTCTGGATGACTTTGTTTGTATAATTATAAATTTTCTTAAAGATGTGCGGTTGGATTAAGATAGATAGAAGTTTGCTTGATTGGGAATGGTTTGGCAATGCAGAGATGATTCAGTTGTTGGTCTATTTAATTTTCAAGGCTAACATTGAAGACAAGAAATGGCAAGGAATAATTGTCAAGCGAGGGCAACTTGTAACGTCAGTTGCAACCATAAGTGCAGACCTTGGCTTAACAAGCCAAAAAGTAAGGACTTGTTTAGACCGTTTGAGGCAATCGGAAACCATATCTATAAAAACAACAAACAGATTTAGCCTTATAACTATCTGTAATTATGTACGTTATCAAGACTTTTCCAACCTTGCACAACAAACAAATAACAAGCAAATAACAAACAAACAACAAA
>NFZC01003452.1_pt1 | contig 18586 bp, 20 predicted proteins | sample 1095391 | NCBI WGS metagenome assembly NFZC01 (sample SAMN03609890, study PRJNA323583) | gut metagenome | isolation source: feces | host: Rattus norvegicus | place: Denmark: Riget | collected 2013
GATCTTTGCAAACTTTTGATTTACAACAATACTTACTGTATTTGCTTCATCAAAATAATCTAATTGCTTAATTAAAATTGGTGTTCCATCTTTTGATGGCAACAATATCTTAGGAAAACAAGAAAGTTCATTAAATCTAGTCTGTAATCCACCGGCTACTATTACAACATTCATATTATTTTATTCTTTTATAAATTATTTAAATCAATATAGAAACATCTATCACAAGATTTCACATTATATGAATTCATATCATATTGTTCCTTAGTTATTCCAAATTGACATCTTGATTTTGGTGACATCATTTCCCATAAAGTTGCATGATTGATGAAATCTAAATCTTCAAAGTATGGTACAACAACATCTTCTGATGACAACATGGTAAAATGTGTATTTCTATCTGTTGATAATTTGATGAAAACAACGTTTGAATTGAATTTTTTCTTCAAATCTTCCATTGCTCCACTATTGTTTGGATCTGTATAATAGACAACAACCACATCAGCATAGTCATAATTAATATATGAAATGACATCATCTACTTTATATCCTTCATCAGTCAATCTATAAGGAATATAATAAATAGAATAAGTACCTGTATCAAGATTCTTAACTGTTTTAATAGTATCTTTCAATCCAAAATCTGTCATATAATCAAAATATTTCAGATTGCGATCCATCATCATATAATAAGGGTATATTGAACATTCTGGTAAAGAGAATTTCTTGAGTTGTGTTGGACTTTCTACAATTGACCAATCCGAAAGTTGAAACAATTTCTTATTCAAATTATCGTATCCCTCTAAGAAATTTCTTGTATGCTCATTATCAATCTTACAAACTGGACACCAGAAAACCTTTTCAAATCCTTTAAACCAATATGGATCAACTAATAAATTTCCTAAAAATTGACTTTCAAACATTACAATATTGAAATCATTATCATTATCTGGATTATTTATGAGTTCAAACAATTCCATCTCCATCTTACTCACAACATCGGAATCACTTCTTTGTTCACCAGCATGCTTACCAAAATTATCTGACCAAATAATTTCAATATTATCATTGTCTTTTACCCACCTGTCAATGATATCATGTGATTCATTATTCTTTGGAAGCAATATTGTCAAAGTATTGAAATTTTTATGATGTTCAAAAAATGTAATGAATCGTACTACATTTCCATCACTATCCAAATTATACTTGTTTGTCTCTCTATTGATAGAAGAGATAATAGGTATGTACAAGATATTCTTATCTTGCATGTGGTAGTCTACAAATTTCTTATCTATTGTCATGATCCTTTTCTTGCAATTTACACGATACTTCATGAATAATATTGAATATACTATCAATAAGATAGTCAAATTCTTCTTTATATTCACTACAAAGCCTTGAACCTTCTAATTGCTTATGTACATTTTTCATTACGTGATTCCATCTGTCTGGTTGTACAATAGGTTCATCTGATTTCTTCTTAATTCTTCCTATCAATATAGCATTATTCATTCTAGAAATCAAGAGGTTGACCAATGACCGGTCACCTCTTGTAATTTCTGCCCTGCATGATTTGAGAAGTTTCAAATCTGAGTTAGTTATATTAGTCATATAAGTTATGTTCTTTAGCAAATTTTGCACAATAATCACAGGTTGTACCACACATCTGGTCAGCACATTCCCATCCATTTCCATCCATCCACTTATTGATAAACCCATCAAGCTTCTTATTTGGAATATCAATATCTGTTTTAGATTTCAATTCTGTCTTACCATCATAAATTGAGGAAAGTGGTTTCCATAATCCAAGAAGATTTCCATCATAAGTTTCTGACATATAAGCATTCATAATGTATTCAAGATAATCTGTGGTGCCAGTTCTACCAGAAAGTTTAAAATAATTTACACCAGTATTTTCACGATAAATCTTTTGATCTTCTGGTCTAATGAATCTCATACGAAGCCAAGCTTCTGGAGTTGATGAACGTGCTGACATACAATATCCCATTGGATAATTATTGTAAGACATACTATCCTCTTTTGTCTTGTTTGTTGCATGACAGAGATAACAAGAATCTCTGAATACACAATGTGTAGCATAATGAATACCATTTCCATCAACACCAGCTACTCCACAAAATTCATTTGCCATGCATTCTAATATACAACCATTTTCGTCACAATACTTCTGTGCATTAATTAAGAAATGTTTATTACGATTCTTAAGAATTGAATTACAGAACTTATTTACTCCAAATGTTTCATGATAATATTTCAACTGAGTTACAGTATCAATATGAGAAATACATGACATCTCAATTTCAATGTCTGATACTTCTCTAATAAAAAGCAACATCATTGGGTTTGCCACAGTAATACGTGCTACACCAATATTTTCTAACCATTTTACAAGATCCTGAATATCCTTCTTATGATTCAACATTTCCATTTTTGAACCATAAGGTTGAATTGAATTCATTGTATAATTGAATGCAATATTGTTATCCTTCAACTTCTTTACATAATTTGCAAAGAATTCTTTATCAATATCAGGTAATCTCCAACCTGGTCTTGCAGTTACTGCTTCATTACTTGCATCAGATCCAAAAAATTCTACAATCTGTGACTTACCCTTATATTTCTTATTCAACTCTACAGCAACATCAATCAATTTAGGATCAAAATTGCAACCTACTTTATAAAAGTTCATGTTCTTGTTACTGTAATCAAAATCTGGTTTCCAACTCATATTTACTTTTTCTTTTTAATTAAACTTATTAATATTAATATAGTAATTAGACTAAAACAGGTTCAAACTTATTGTCTGAACCTGTTGTTAAAATCTTGCATATTCATTGCTAATACTTCTGCTGTCTTAGTAGATTGCATTATGTAAACTGCTTTACCAGAAAATGCATCTGCTGCTACTGTTTTAAGGTACCAAATAACTCCAGTTTCTCTTTCGGTATAATTTGGGCATGATTGATGGTATACCCATATTGACATTAAAGTGACTAAACATGCACCAATCAGTATTCCTACTAAGATAAATCCAACTGCCTCCATATATATTAATTAAATGTAAATTCCATTTTAATATAGAAATCTTATCAAAAATTTCAATTTAATTGCATCTTTTTACTTAAAATTCTCTGATAGATACTATGCCTTACTTCTATACTAGCTAATTCTAATTTGATGTTAGATTCCCGTTCTGCTGCGGACAATGACTTTTCTGGTATATATGGTACAGTCAAGTCATAATCAAATGTATACCAAGTCTTCCAAATAAACTTATGCTTCTTCTTATATATAGCCCATTTGATATATACAGTAGTTTCTTCTGTTGGAAGAAATCCTACTTTTATATTTACTTGTCTGCTATCTCTTTCTATTTCTACTATTCTACTCATATTCATAACATAGTTAACATATTTACAATATAGTAAAGTGTGTATAAGCTTTCAAAAGTATTTTTACATATATAAGATTTATTCAATTTGAAAATGAAGTACAATGGAACAAACTACATTACTGAACTGAAATCTATAGAATATATAGTAGAGAAGAACAGTAACAGTAAAGTAGAAAATCATACTAAGCTTAAGAAAGTAGAAAGAATAATATTGATAGGTGAACTTTACTTGAATTCTGTAAAGATGCTTAAGAGAGATAAGATAAAAGTAGAATATGCAGATCCTACTAAGCTCAACTTTTCTTTCAAAGATGATAAAGTACATATATATAGTGGAGAGAAAGACTTGTCAGATGTAGTACTTACTAAAGCGGATTCTAAGAACACAGTAGTATTGATGCGTAGTGGATATACTAAGGAAGTGATAGCAGCTTTACTTGATGCTATACAAGAATTAGATATACTCATATTGAACAACCCAGAAGCAGTAGCTATGTCATCTGATAAATATGCAACTGCATGTTTCTTGACAAAAGCTGAACTTCCACAACCAAAATATGTACTTGCAACTTCTGGTGATATAGATAAAGAAGATCACAAGAAGTTAGATGAAAAGCTAAAGCAACTCTATGGTAAGCTAGATGATGGATTCAAATATGTTTGTAAGATTCTGAATGGGCATGGTGGTAAAGGTGTATTTTGCTGTCGCGGCAAAAATATTGTATCTATATTGCAATGTTTGTTCAAACTGAAAGAAAACTGTCCAATACTCATACAAGATTTCCAAGAAATAAAAGATGGTGATATCAGGGCCCATGTACTTACGCTGAACGGAAAACAAAAGATATTGTCTTCTATCATGAGAAAGAAAGGAAAAGATTTCCGAACTAATCTCAGCCTTGGTAATGATATGGAAGATGACTACAAGATGACTTCTGAACAAGAAAAGTTGGCTTTAGCAGCTGCTAAAGCATCTGGTCTTGAATGGTGTGGTGTAGATATGTTGCCATTACAAAATGGAAATACTATAGTAGTAGAATTGAATGGTGCACCAGGACCAAGCTCACCTATCAATGATCCTAACATAGAAGAAACTAATTGTAAGTTCTTTGAAAAGTTAGTAGAAGCTATAAATGAACTTTGTAAATAAAATGGAAAAAGAATATAAGAACATCAATGAAGCAATGACGCTTCTGAAAAATGATACCAAGTTAGAAATAAAGAATGTAATATGCTTCTATGTTGGAGAAAAGAAAGTAAAGAGCTACGATGAAGCAGTAGAAGAAAAAGAAGAAGATTGGTCTTATCAAGACTATTTGACTATTTGCTGTCATAAGAGAAAACTGAATCTTGTGTGGCTGAACAAAGCAACAGTACGATTTACTTATTCTAATCATATCATATCTATAGATGATGATATAACAGATATGCATTTCTCATTGAAGCATTCTAACATTCATGATACTATCATATTCCAAGGTCAATCTAATGATGACAATAAGAAAAACTATATTGGGTTGATGAGGGCATTTGAATATGAAGGTTTCTTCATGTTGAATACTATAGATGAAATCATTATGGCATCTGACAAGTATCTTGCATCTAACTTACTAGCTAAAGAGAATATTCCACAACCTGGATATGTACTGATAACAAGAGAATTGATGGAGGACTTGAATACAGAATGTCATGATACTAGAGAAAGTTTCTGGAAGATGCTTGATTCCATCTATAAAGATAATGAGAACATAAATGAACTTAAAGAAAACAGGCAGTATGTAGTAAAGATACTGAATGGTAGCCTTGGTATTGGTGTATTCATCTGCAATCATGATGAAGTAGAAGGAATATTGCAAGCTATGTTTGCTGTAGATAAAGAAGCAGAATTCATCATACAAGAATATAAAGAGAATACTGGTGACATTCGTGTACATGCATTTTCTGTTGATGGCGCTAATTATGAGATACTTGCTTGTATGAAACGTGATAAGATAAGTGGTGACTTCAGAAGTAATGTTTCGTTAGGAGCTAAGACAGAAGAATACCAGATGACAGACAAGCAAAAAGAAATTGCATTGAAGGTTGCTAAGCTTTCTGGATGCAGATGGGTTGGTATTGACTTGATGGCTTGCACTGATGGTGACTTTGTAATAGAATATAATTCAAGTCCAGGAGTACAAGGAATATCACAACAAATCAAGCATAATATGTTTGATATTGTGATAGATAAGATAGAAGCATATATGAAGAAGAATGCTATCTATCATACTGATGATTTTGAATTTGGTCAAGACAAAGGCAGATGCTTTACATCATACGACAAAAATACTATTCTTGAACTTTGGGAACATGATTGGTCACTTATATCTAGTAAGAGACAAGAAGTAATGTACAACTGCTTACTTATGCAACCAGGTCTTTTCTATAAGATACATGGTAAAGACAAACCAGAATATGGATTAGATTGCTCTGGATATATCAAATATGTAATGAAGAAGGCATTGAATGTAAAGACACCTAACATGTGTGTTGACTTCTTCACTTTATTCAGTGATAATGATTGGGAAAGAATATCTGTTGATGATCTTAAACCTGGTGATATAGGTGTAAAGAATGAATCTACTATATTGAATCATTGTGGTATATATGCTGGTGCAGGAAAATGGTTTGATACTTCTTATCTTTATGGTGTACAACTATCTGACTATTCACACTTCAATTACTTCTTTAGAATAAAGAATATTGATACAGATGCTTTAGGAGAAAAGACAGATCATTTAGTCAGAAAACTCATTTCTTTAGGTATATTGCCAAGACCAGAAGATGAAATAACTGTTGCTCCATCTACTATTGGTGACCCATTAGTAATACCAATAACTTAAGTTAAGAATTCTCCAGGAAAGCGCCTGGGATGGCCAGGGAGCGGAAAATGCTTTAGACTATAAATTATATGTCTGAAGCATTTTTGTTGTTCCTGGTGAACTCTTAAAAGATATTCAATTGATGATATTTTTACTTAAGCATATATCTAACTTACATGAAAAGCAACACAATCATAATAAATGGAGATAAATATTTAGTAGAAATGATTGATTCTGATATAATTTCTACTAAACAATATGTTGCATTCAGAAATACTGATGTCATAAATGATATGACCATAGATACGGATATATACTTAGCTCCAATAGATAGAGGTACCCCTAAAATATGGCCATCTACTAATACAACGGGAATTCCGTTGATGTCAACAAATTCTGATGAATTTTCTGAATCTATTAAACATGAATATTCAATTCCAGAACATAATTCTACATTGAGTGGATATTCATACAGCAGATTGCTTGATGAAGATCTATATATAAAGAATGTTAAAACAATAAAGCTTAGAATATGGCATCCAACAACTGATTTGAATCGTAACATGATATTGTATGTTGATAGCTGGGTAAACTCTTTACATATCCATTGGTATTGTGATATGATAAAATGTGAGGATAAACATACTGGTAAAGAAAGACGATTAAATCAAGATATATACAATGAGTATTTTGAAATAGAAATTCCTGACTTTAGAGATGTTTTATATGGTTCTACATATATAGAAGAACCATCATTGGTATTCAGAAATGAATATTCACAAGATAAGATAAAATATGCTGAAGAAACTAATGCTTTAAGTAGAACCATTCATAAAGATACAGATTACCAGGTATATAAGGAATTAGAAAATCCAGAAAATGGATGTATACAATTAGCAGATATGAACTTACTGTTACATTATTGGAAATATCATAAGGAAGATGATGGAACAGAAATGAAAGAATACGTTGAAAATCCATATTCTATTCCTGAAATGATTTCATTAAACATAACTTTATATCCATGGAAATCAATATCAGATAATGGAATATTCACTATAAATAAATATGCTAAACCTGCTTCTTGCTATTTTGTCGACGACTTTAAAATGTCAATAAAAGCATCATTTGAATTTATAGATGGTACAATATCAGTAGTTGGTAGATTTTGTTATCCAGAATCATTTTCTTCTATAGAATCTGCTTGGCAAAGAATATATAGTACTGATTTTTCTAAATATAAGCTATTATCAGAAAAGGCTAAAGATTATGAAGATTTGAAAGAAATTTTAGGTGATAGCTTAGAAATGGTAAAATATACATGTATTGTTTCTTCTGACTATCTGTCAAAAAACATAATACATGAAGAAATATCATATTCTGATAGGGTTGATGACTTTTTGTTTCCTATGAAAGACCTATTTTCTAAATGGTCACAAGTACCAGATAATGTTTATGTAAGACTCATAATGGAAGACAGGGCTATTGGTAAGAACTGTTCTTCTCCTACTGTATTATTTACCAAAGACAAATTGAAATATACAATAAATGAACAACAGTATACTAGATTGTCTATAAAGAAAAAAGAAACAGATATTGATGATATGAATAAAGAGAATTTCAACTTCATAAGCAATATGAATTGCCGTATAGTAAAGAGTAATGATGACAAACAACAAATACAAAAGAATTCTGTTCAACCAAGAATAATTTACAAACCAATATTCTTTAAAGTTCAAGAGTTGCAGAATATAGTATTGCGTTCAAACATGTCACAAAATATTGGAATATCATTATCTTCTTATGTAAACAAAGTAGATGAATTCATATTGTCAATAGGAGAAAACAAGTGGCATGAAAGTTCAAGAACATCTTCATTTGTAATATTCAATATAAATTCTAAGCTTATAAATGAAGCAACTGGAAAATATGATATTCTGACTTCTGAAAATGAATACATATCTACCGGAAATTATATTATAGAATAAGAATGGAAATAGATCTTGCATTAGATAATAGTAAAGTAATAGAATCACCTTATGATGCTGCCATACAAGAATTAGACTTGTTGCTTGGAACTAATTGTACTCAAGTTTTAGGAAACCCAGGATTTGGTGTAAATATGGAACAGTTCTTATGGCAAATGACTCCATCTCCTATGGAAGTGCAATCATATATACAACGAAAGATAATAGAAAATACCTATTGGTGCAATAAGTTGAATGTAAGCATAGAAGTAAACGTCATAAAAGGATCTTTACGTGACATATATGAAGTTAAGATAGGTTTAAAAGCACCAAATACTGGTAATCTAGTTAAAGAAAAGAAATATCAATACAGATAAATGAGACTATTTGAAATATTAAAGACATCTTATGAGAATTTTTCTGAAACTATGCAGGATTTTCTCAACAAATCATTTGGTGGTTTAGGACAAGCATATTCTCAATCATCAATATTTGGATCCGTATTAGAAGGAATAAAGGGTGTCATGCAAAATATGATGTTCTACATAGAAGATGCTATGACAGAACAGAATATATTTACTGCTACTAGAAAGAAATCAATATACAGCTTAGCAAAGATAAGTGGATATGATGCTTATTATGGTGCTTCAGCTTCAGGTACTGTGCTCATTTCTAATAAGATATCCAATTCAACAGATAAGATAGTTATAGAAGATGAATGTCAGTTGATGAATGAGTCAACTGGTGTAACATATTCAGTTGATTTACCAGTTGATTCTATGGTAATAGATATGAGCAAACCATTAGTAACACATTCCATATCTATTTTACAAGGTACTTGGAAAAGAGCAACAGCCACAGCTAAAGGAGAACCATTAGAAACAATAGAGGCAGAAGTAAATAGCTTGTATGATATAAATCACATGAAAGTATATGTGAATGGAGAAAGATGGTCAATATCAAGTTGTTTGTATGATATGATAGAAGATGAACATAGTTGTGTAGTAAAGAATGGATATGATGGAGGTTTCTCTGTTATGTTTGGTAATGGATATCATGGTCACAATTTGAATGAAGGAGATCAAATAACTGTAAAATACATATCACATGATGGAAGTCTTGGAAATATTTCACCATCAGATGATGTTACTTTGAAATTCAAATCTTCTATAAGAAATTCTATTGGAGATTTAGTAGAAGCTAATGATTTGTTAAATATCACAATAACAAGCTATATATGTGGTGGTACAGATGCTGATACTATTGCAAATGTAAAAGAATTAGTTGGTATGAATTCTCGATCTTTAGTATTAGCAAGTGAAGACAATTTCAAAATGTTCTTAAAGAGATTTTCATTTGTTGGGCAATTCAATTTGATGTCATCTAGAAATTCTACAAAGATAACTTGTATTGCATTTTCTAAATTCAAAGATCATTTATCTACTCCGAGTGATTATTTGAAATTAAGTAAAGAATCTATGTTATTGACTGATAATCAAAAATCCATGATTATTCAGGCTTTAGAACAATCAAATAAGGCTTTTGTTGGTACTTCCCTTACTTTTGTAGATCCAATAATAAGAAGATATTCTATCATGTGCTATATAAAGCTATCGACATCTACAATAAAAGATTCTATAAAAAACAGTATAACAAATGTAATATCCAATTATTTCATGTCATTACCTACTGATACATTATTTATAAGCAAATCTGAATTGATATCGTATGTTACAGAAAATACCACAGGCTTACTTAGTTTTGATTTAGATTTCATATCAGAAGCAGATGAGATAGCTAGATACAGGGGTTATTGGAATAAGAAGGAACTTCATTTTACATCATCTAAAGATTTAAGTTATGTTGATGTAAGAACAATATATGATAAGTCAGATATGATTGGATTAGATGAAGTTGGAAATATAAGACTTAAGACAAATCTGGAAATGCCAATCATTCATAAATGTACTATGACTTATGAAGATATGACTCAACAGCAAGTAGAACCAATACAGTTCTTCTTCTTATAAAATATATGAATATGAAATGTTATGACAGTAGAAGAACTGAAAAAATCATCCCCAGTTTTAGTAAATAGGGATGTATGGGAAAGAATAAAAAATGAAAACTCATCTGTTGGAGATACTTATGATAAGATAAATTTCACAGTAATACATCTTTATTACAAATCAATAAATGAAGTAGAGTATTCATTGTTGAATAATACTGCTAAAGATTGTTGCTATCAAATATCAGATAACCTTAAAGAACTTGATGGATATCTGCTGTTTGTAGGAGATTTAGACAATATAGATGATTATTGGAAAGAACAGATAGAATCTCTTAAGAAGAATGATCTTTTGATAGAATTAGAAGTTTCTGAAAAGATATTTGAAAATGATTATTTTGAAAGATATACTAAGCAAATAAAGAAATTAGATATTACTTATGTTGTAAATTGGAAAAATCTGATTGAATTTTCTAAGCCATTAGGTATACCAGTAATAGATACGTTAAAAGGGTTATCTGAAGATATTTTAGGATCAGAAGATAAGACAATAGTAAATTCTAAAGTAGAAGAATTGAAATCTATCTATCTAGATCCATTGATATATAAAGTAAGTTTCCCATTAATCAATAAGAAAGTACCTTCTAATTTGCTTGATATCATATTTTATGGGTGTAAGAAACATGATATGAATAAATTGGGAAATTATTCATATAGGTATTCTTATGAAGATGGAAATACAGAAAAGATATACATACTTGCGACAGTAGATAAGCTTAGTGAAAATATATGTTCTATAAGATTCCAATCAGAAAAATTAAATGATAAAGATCATTATCTATATTTTAATTATGAACTGTTTGAATATTTAGGAAATAAAAAATTCATAAAGAAAATATATGACAATTCTGAATATTGGGCAGAAAAGACAAAATCAGATTTGATAGGTAAATAAAATGGTGGGATTAGAAGATTACATATTTGAAAATGCAAGAACAACACATTCTAATAAAGAACGTAAAGAAGAATTAGAAAAGTGGCTTAAGGGAAAGAAATATCCTGATTATGTAAAGATACTTAACAAAATGCTTGATGATCCTAAAGCAAAGACATTACTTGAAGATGGTTTTGGTGGGGATTTAGGAGATACAAAATTTGTATTCAAAGTAAAGCTTATCAAACCATTGAAATTGAGACCAACACAAAATGAAATAGATGTTGACAAATCTGTGAAACATAGTCTTACTAATCCTGACAATATGAAAGATTTGTTTAAAGATGAAATCATTACTGCTGGCATGCCACTAGTAACATTTAGGGGTAATTATGTAATAGATGGACATCATCGTTGGTCAGAATGTGCTATGATTAATCCAGAAGGTGAAATGGTATGCTTTGATTATGATGCCGATATAAGTCCTATCCAGATGTTGAAAGCTGTACAAGGTAATATTGCAGCAGCTTTAGCAGTTAGAGATGAAGATCCTGAAATACCATCAGGAAAGACAAATGGCCCTAATTTATATGATAAAGAATGGGATAGAGAAAAGATTCATGAATATGTAGATGATAAATTACAAGAAGAACCTGCAAAAATCTTTTTACAGAAAATGAATATTGATACAGATAAAGGTGAAGATATAAGAAAGAAAGCATTGCAAGTTATTTGTGACAATATTTGGAATGTAAAGATAAACAATTATCCAGAAGACAATGTTCCTTCTAGAGGTGAAATGCCACAAACTGATAAAGCTGGGCAAGAAAAAGGTTCTAAATCAAGCAGTTATCCTGATAAAGAAGGTTCTGCTTTAAATAGAATGAAAAATGGAAAATTTGATAGTGACGCTATTAAATAAATCAATATTTTTATCTATAAAGATATCTTTAGAATAAATAAAATGAAAAGTTTATTAGAGTCATTAAATGATGCTTTAGTTTTTGAAGAAGAAGCTGAAGTATTCGTTGTAAAAGACAAAGATGATGGTACTATCATTACTGTTTGTGACACAGAAGCTCAAGCTAAGAAAGCTGTGTCAGATGCGGAAAAAGGAAACAATTATGAAATTGTTAAAGATAAAAAATCAAATTACGTAAAATAAGATATGTCATTTTTAGATTTTGTAAAACATAAAGATATGATGAATGAGAATGTTCAATGGATGAATGAAGCATTCAAAGCATCACAATTTGGAAAAGCAAAAGGATTATTGTTAACCTTGTTTAAAAAAGAGATAACTAAGGGATTTGTTGGTTATCTTGGTATATATGATTTGAAGGTTGATGGTAATGATTGTCAATCATGTGTATATTATGTTATGGACAAATCCAATACCAATATAGCAGCATTTACAATCAACTTTTTACAATCAGGTGAGTCTATGGTACCTTATTCCGTTGCTATATTTGGAAAAGACAATGTGGAAAAATTCTTATGGGGCAGAGATAGTAATGTATCATTCAAAGCTAATCTTGAAATCAAGATGATGGGTGCTAGTATTGTCTATTATATTCCAGTAATTGCAAATGTAATAAATAGTGGTAAGTTTGATATTTCATCAGAAGAAGCAGTAAAGCTTGGACGTAAAGTATATGATACTAAGAATGAATGTATTTCTTGGGACATGTATTTTGGTGCTCAGAAATATCATATTTATGAAGGAATTTCTGAAGATAAGGTTATTGAAAAATTTCATTTAAATCTTGGTCATAAATATAAGAAAGTTGGTGATACATATCAGTGGATAAATGAAACAGAACTTGAAGATCGTAAGAAAGAAGTATATGCTAAAATGAAAGCAAATACCGATCCAGATCTTGGTAAAGCTCTTTATAAAGAGTATCGTCAGATATTGAATGCAATTAAAGGTGGTGCAACATCTATAAATGATCTTGAATGCTCTGTGAAGAAAAATGTTTCAGTATCATCTACTATTACTGGTGCTGCAGAAGCAGAAAAGAAAATTGAAACTGCTAAGTCAGATCCTAAGACAGCATTCAAAGAAATGCAAATGTATGTGAAGATGGTCATTAAAGGAATTCAACCTGCGGTAATTCTTTGTGGTGCACCTGGTATTGGTAAAACTTTCCGTGTAAAACAACAACTTAAGGCAGCAGGATATACTATGACTGCTGATAATACCGTAAAAGGTAAGTGTACACCTAGACAGCTTTATTTAACACTTTATAACAATAAAGGTAAAGGTGATATTGTTTTAGTTGATGATGCTGACTCATTAGTAGGTCCAAAAGCACCAGAAGACTGTATCAATATTCTTAAGGCAGCTCTTGATTCAACAGCAGATGATGAAGGTCGTCTTGTATCATACAAAGTTTCTGGTGAACTTAAGGATGATGAAGGTGAACCAATTCCTAAATCACATTACAACAAATGTGGTATGATTGTTATTACAAACTATAGTGTTGGACAAATTGATACAGCATTACGAAATAGAGCATTTACCCAATCACTTGATTTCTCTACTAAGGATTTGCTTCAAATAATTCGTGATATCATGCCAAATATTGAATCTAATCGTCTTTCAATGACGTCTAAGGCTAAAGCCATGAATTATCTTGAAAAATTAGTTGAAGAAGGAAAACCTATTGAAGTTAGTTGTAGATCATTTATTACTTGTGCAAGAATTTATGAAAATTCAGAAGAAGATGATGATTTAGGACTTGCAGAAAAGATGATTGCAGAGCAAATGAGGAACCAAAGTTTACGAGGCGGAAAGAAATTTTAACTTTCATTAACAGTAAATTGAATAATTTAACAAAAATGTTGTCTATTTTCTTTTATAGGAATTTAGACAACATTTTGTATATTAATAAAATACACACTATTTTTAATAAACTTACAGAACATTAAGAATGAAAAGTTTAAGTGATTTGATTTTGGAAGCAGAAGATCAGCAAAATAAGAATCAAAATAATGATCAGAATAATGATCAGAATAACGACCAAGATCAACAAGATAATAAAAACAAATCAGTAAAGGGTGATGCCGGTACATTCAAACAATGGCCAGCATTTGAAACTACTGTAAAAGGTTGGATTAAAGTAATGTCGGGACAAGAAGAAGCAAAAGATAGTTTCTTTGATGGAGGTTTCTTAATACCAAATAGTATAGCTGGATGTGTAGCTAATACACAAGCAAAGGTTGCCACATTAACTAAGCAACTTGATTCAACTTGTAAAGTTTTGATAACAGAATTTTCATCTGACTTTAGTTTCTTGTTAGATAATTTGAAACCTTATGGATATCAATCATCTGGTTGGTCTAAGACAAAAGGACCAAAAATTGCAGATATTATCAAATCTATGAAGGCTGAAGCTAAATCAAGTAATTCTGAAGAAAACAAAAATAATGACAATAAAGACAATGGAAACAGTAATAACGGAGGTACCATGTAATCAAACTAATCAAATTCACACTTATTGTGAAGGAATGGTAACAGAAGATTCCAAGAAAAAGAAAACAACAAATGATATAATTTCAGATTAATTAATGTGATCCAATGAAACAGATAAATGAGTATCTTGAGAAACCTATAAATGAATCCCAAGTTTATGATGACATCATTAAGTCACTTCAAGAATCTAAAGAACAAGGTAAACCAATAGAAGAAGGACTTTTTACTGGTTTATTTGCTGGTGCTGCGGCTTTTACTGTTGGTCCTACAATAATGAAAACTGTTGCTAATGTTCTTGGAATTGATTTGAAGGGTCCATTAGGTAGTTTAATGACAAGTCGATTGATTTTAACAGCGGTTGGAGCAAAATTGGGATACCGTATTTGATATCCCAATTTTTATTTTTTATTTCAAATATTTTAATTCTTTCAAATACTTTGTACAAATTGCATTTCCATAAAGATATGCAATCACGCTTTTCATTGGATCATTTATAATATATGATGTAAGCTTCATCCAAATAATACCTACAATAATCTTTATATTTGTATCAATAGGCATATCATCCAAATCAATTTGTGTAATTGAAGAAAAATCACCAGATGGGTATTCTAATTTAAGATTCATACCATCTGAATAATCAATTTCTTCAATTGTAACATAAGGAGCACTGTTGAATCTCGAATATCCATTAAGTCCATAACAGAATTTTGCAATATCATATTCTGCCATTCCTAATCCAATTGTCTTAAGATTTCCAAAATATCCACGTGGATCAATAAAGATTACATTACCATCTTTATCAATCATTGTATTATCTGTATTTGGGTCACCATGACAAAGACATGCATTGAAATTGATTTCATTATTCTCATACCATTTCTTTAATGCATCCATCAATATATTAAAATGTGTTGTAATTGGCATGTAATCAATGGACCTTACTTCAGTTTTTTCAATGAAATAATCAATCAATTTCTTACATGGATTTACCCTAGTATATACTTTTCCAATCAATTCATTATAGAATGCTCTTCTGATATCTTCATCTTCATCATCTACATCTATATCAACATCATTAATGGTATGTAAAGCTTTGATTACATTAGAAATCAATTTCTTAAAATCACCATTTTTATAATACCATTCTTGAGCTGTTACTCCGTCGATTTTATTTAAAATCAATTCATGTTTATTTTCATCATATCCTTGTTTTCCACACAAACATGATATATTGCTATATTTGTCGTAGAAATCATTTTCAATTTTTTGTAATTTGATGGCATCTTCTGTCTTTGCAATCTTAATTACTTTATCATCTTCAATTTTAATCTGATTGAAATATCTGCATGTATTTTTGGTTGACAAATCCCTAAGATATTTCTTTTGGTCAAATTCTTCTCTGATACCTTTATCCCAACATTCAATAAAAAAAGTTTTTGTCAAATCACCCATTCGATCAATTTCAGAAATTACATGCACTCTATAATAAGATTCTCTATTGTGACAAAGAAATGAATTCAGCAATTCAGCATATTCATGAAATGCCTCATAAACATAAATATCACCATCATATTTATCAAGCAATTCATCAATCTTTCTCTCAATTATAGTTTTTTCTCCATCTGTGACCAAATAAAATGGAAAAACTAACTCTAAGTTAAGCTCCATATAATGGCTTTCTGGATAATGTGACTGAACAACAAATAAACAATTCTTTTTCATTTTCATTAATTTTAAATCAATATCAATATAGACAATATTAATATAGATTAGTTTCTTAAGGTATTCAAAAGATTAGTAACTTTTGATTGCAATGTTCCGGATGGATGACTCTTTTGTAATCTTTCACACATGTTTACCATACCAAGCTCTTCTGAATTGAATGCTCCAGATATAGCTGTGGACATTACTGCTTCAAATATTATATTTGATGTGGCCGGTACAATTCCAAATCCATCCAACTCTCCTGGATCTGTCTTTATATGGCAAATAAAATCAATATCTTTACATGACCTTACTTTATTCAATTGCATTTCATTTGACATGCAAATCATTACAATTTTACATTTTGGTCGCAATTGTTTCATATATTTGAACAACACATAAAGTTCATTTGAACATCCAGATTTTGACATAGCAATCAACAAAGATGGTTTGTCAGTTGAAATAGGTCCTAAATCTCCATGTCCTGCTAAGCACGCATCTATGAATTGTCCATCAACCATTATTGATTTCAATGTAGCAGCATTCTTTTGAGCTATATATCCTGGCTTACCTATTCCTGTAATATATATTGTTTGATTGTCTAATATGGATTCTTTAATCATATCAGAAAGAATGTTGATGTTTTTCATAGACCCAACATCATTCCTCATAGTATTTAATGAAGCTAAGCAATCAATTATGAAATCGAAATTTATCATAAATTATTTTATTTTTAAACAACTAAGAATTAAATCTTGTACTTTAATAAAATAGAAATTAAGTGTTTCGGTTTCATCCGAACCTAGTCATAAATAAATTATACCAAAAACTAAAATGAATCTAAATTTGATTAAAGGCCTTCAATTTGCTGAAAAGCTCAACATGACAGAGGCTATTACCGAGTCAGGTAAGGAATTTTTGAAATCTTATCGTGGCTATCTTTACACAAATCCAGCAAGCTACGGCCTTGTCAATGGTTTCATATCTGAAGCATGCAACCACAAGTATGACAATGGCATTGCTTCTATTTTAGAGTCCGTTCTGAAGTATGTAACAGAAAACAAGATAAGTTGGAAGATTGCAAGTGCATGTGAGATCATTGAAAACTCTAATGATCCTTATGGTTATATTGCTAAGGAAGGTTGTAAGACAGCAGAAAAGCTTCTTGAAATGAATGAATCAGAAGTAATACAGTATATTAAGGCTGGAGCACTAAAATCCATCCAGTACATTCCAGAATTCAGAAACATTTGTAAAGAAGTATATGGTACAATGCATGTTGATGAAGTACGTACACAACAGTATTCTCTAATCAATCCATTGTCTTATGCTATTGTGAATGAAGATGAAACCTGGTTCTGTGTAAATGGACTTACTTATTGTATCAAAGAAGGTAAAGTAGAGAATAAGATGTGTGAAGATCAGACTTTCAATACTATCAACTATCTTCTTCCTAACTTTGAAAAGGTAGATGAAAGTCTTGTATTTACTTGGACTCCTAACTTTGGTGAAAAACCATTTACTTTTGTTCTTGCTGAATCTGGTATTCAACTTAAGAAGGATGGCATTGTAGATGAATCATTCAACAATACAGTAGACTTTAAAGTTTATTGTGACAATCTCTCTACTACTATGTTTGGTGGAACAAAGACTAACTTCATGAATATCGTAGCAAATGTAGCTACTGTACAAGAAGGTATGAATAACATTTGTGAAGTAGATACAGCTAAAGTTCTTGAATGTGCAGATGGTAGTATTGCTACAATTGTAGAAGGTAAAGAGAATGTTACACTGACTTGGAATCGTAGTGCACAAGTAAAGTGTAATGAATGCCAGAATTTTGAATACATGCATGAAGCATTGGATCAAATCAAGTCTTTGACTAACATAAATCTTCGTGAAAACTACCAAGCTCGTATTGATGAAGATTTGAAGAAAGAAGACCCTGATTCTTATGCACAGATCCATGAACAATTGCAAGCAAATAAAGATGCAAAGATTGAATCTCGCCGTATGAAGATACAGCAACTTGCAGAATCTTATAAGAATGATCCTACAAAGATTGCTATTCTTTCTTCATTAAGTAAAGAACTTGCAATGCTTGAAAACAAATAATATATAAAAAAAGAGAACTTTCATGAAAGTTCTCTTTTTTTGTTTTTCATAGTGTAGAACTTAAATTATTCACACAGGGACGTTAAAATTGTCTTAGCTGG
>NFZC01007705.1_pt1 | contig 18407 bp, 24 predicted proteins | sample 1095391 | NCBI WGS metagenome assembly NFZC01 (sample SAMN03609890, study PRJNA323583) | gut metagenome | isolation source: feces | host: Rattus norvegicus | place: Denmark: Riget | collected 2013
CTCTCGTTTTGTTCGTTGACACCGAGAGTAAAAAGTCCTTTCGTTGATGTACTTTCAGGCAACTCCGAAATTCTTTTCTTTTGGTCTGCCATAATTTAATTATTTAGATATTATTGAAATATATAAGAGAACTATCATCTTCTGTAATGATATACTCTCCATCTTCTGATATAAGCAATACAAGATGCCCTTTGGGTCGTATCTTGATGCGTGCAGGGTCTTCGGCTTCTTCTGTAATAACCCAATCGAAATCTTCTGTAGAGAGAAGAAGTTCCGAACCAACAGGGCGACACGAGAAGAATACGAGAGTAAGAGTAAACTCGCACCAAATATGACCATTTTGCATTATCTCAAATTTGGTCACGCTGTTGCTTTTATAATAGCACTCATATTCGTGCCCAAGAGTCGAGAAATAAAATGACCTTGCCTCAGGCTTCAAAACAATAGCAAATAGACTATTCCATCGTTTCCAAAATTCATCGATAGTATCTGCATTAATTAGTATCTTTAGAGCTACATCTTTAGACTTGAAATTGACATAATAATCATCATATATCAATCCCGATAAAGATGCACTATCTACCGATAGATTAGAACGTACATTAGGAGCTTTCCTGATTGCATCATCGCTACCTTTCAGTACGAACGAACCGAATTGAGAGAAGTCTATACCATCAAGCTCATATCCGAATTGACGGACTCCCGATTTCCCATATTTATAGTGCGTTCCTTCGGGTATTTCAGGAAAATCATCAGCAAAGGATAATGTGAGTTTGCCGAGCTTTATGAAAGAAGAAAATGAACCATTCTGAGTGAGCCGTAATTTATAAGACTTGCCTATATCTCTAAACTCAAAAATATGGTAAGCACCTGTAGCAAGTTCATCAAACAATATCTCTGCATAATCGACATTGATAATGCAAAATTGCATAGAGAATGTCTTGCTATCCAATACAGGTTCTGTGAGGTCGATTTCTTCTCCATCATATTCAGGCCACTCGGTAGTACTAATCTTTTTGAACGAGGGCATCTGAATGAGAGATTTATATCCACCTTTCTCAACGAATACACCATATACCAATAGTGCATCCTTTCCATCTATGAATAGCTTTCCTTCTTCTCTCATATCAATACTTTTGCGTGGTCTTGAATGGTATATGTTACCTTTGATTTGGTATCTTTCTCAATCTTCACAACAGAATATCCCGATGCTGTGATTATAGCAGTAGCTCCACACATCGCTATTATGCGATTTCCTGCGGTCTCTGCGCATTTTATTGTCGCAATGGTATTTCCCACAACGAAAGCTTTTTTAGGCTCGGAAATCGAAATTTTTCCGCAATCTATATATACCCCGAATTTCTCAGGGTGATACTTCTTGAATTTTCGGAATATTGATAGGTCGGGGAAATTATAGGTGGTCAAGAACTCTGCACCCTGTGGAGTGAACATCAGAGCGCATAAGGCTTCCAAATCTTCATCCCCTCGGAACATCGAGCAAAGAGATAGCTTGCTCGCCATATCATAGCGAGCATTATTCTCACATTCTTGTTGGGCTTTCAACTTGACTTCTGCCCACTTCTTCTGTATCTCTTTAATTAATTCTCTCATATCAGGATTTAATTTTAATTCCTCTCGTAGATATATCATCTACGGTATCTTTAATATCTTTCACGCTCTTGCTCATCGTGTCGAGCTTGGTGTTTGCTTCTGAGGTATTCTTGTCGATATTAGTTACCTTATCAAGAATAGCAGAGCTTGTTCTATTCAGCTCACCCATGCCTTGAACGAGCGTATATGTATGTTCCTGAATGGTAGTCAAGCGAGCGTTGTTTTCATCTACGCTTTCTTGCGATGCTGTGGCGATACCTCTGCTTGTTCCTTCACGTTCTACATCTCCTAAGAAGTATTGTTTAAGCTCTTCGGGTAGGTTATCGAAACTTGCAGAGAAACCATCGACAAGAGCATTTAGCTCCGATGCAAAATCAGCCATACTTCCGTTTACTGCATCAAAACCTCTGAATACTCCATCATCACCATACCATTTCTTTCGGTATTTATCGAATATGCTTCCTATAGGTTTTTCAAGCAGTTCTTGTATCATCATTCTTTTGATGATGTCGGAAACAATATCATCTACCTTTTCTTTCCAAGCCTGTGCAGCATCTTCTCCTTCTTTGAATGCTTCAACAAAAGCATCACCGAGTTCTTTTGCCAAATCTTCCGCTGAGTAGCCGATAATATCCTCAACCATCTCGTTGATGATATTGACCATCTCCTGAGCATTCTCCTGCATCTGACGCTGCCACTCTTCTATCTTGCCGTGGTCGGTCTTTTTCTTGCTATCCTCTTCGTTTATCTGCTTTTGCAACAATATCTGCTGCTCTGCAAGATTTTCAAGCTGTTTACGAGCTTCGTCATATTTCTTTGAACCGAGAGCTTTATCAGAGGTATAATCAAGTTTTGCGTATTCATCCGCAATCTTCTTAATGCTTTTCTGCATTATCTCGTTTTGGTAGATACTTCTGCCAATCCAAGTTGCCCACGAACCATAGTGTTGCAAGGTAGCTTGATGGAGCTTCAATATTTCAGCTTCTGCTTCTTTATAAAGCTCTATCACTTTCTGCTGAGCATCGCCATACTTATCTCGTATTCTGACGGCTTCTGCATTGTCAAGCTCCCATTGTAATTGGTCAATTCTTCGTTGCAGGTTCTCGATTTCTTTCTGCTTCTCTTCATCATCGTTAAATAGATTAGCAATGGCAGTCGCAATCTGCAAGGCTGCTGAAATGACAGCAAGAATTACAGAGGCTTTCTCAATAGTAGAGATAGCGGATGCTCCTGCTGCTGCGGCTACTGTTGCTCCCTGAGAAGTAGCTTCAACGGTTGAGCTTACTCCTTCTGCAACATTCTTTCCGACATCTCCGATAGCAGAAATAACATCAGAAGTCGCATCGAACACTTCATCAATAAAATCAATAGATTTTCCGATACCACCTGCTACATCGCTTCCGAAAGCCTCTGCAAGGTTCTTTGCTTTTCCTCCAAGGTCTTTCACCACTCCACCAACACTGCGTAACTGAGTAGCGAAGCTCTTATAGGATGATGTAAGATTGTTACGTGCATTTAATGTTCTCTGCTCCTCTGTATTTACTTTCTTGGTTGCATTATTGAGATTTAATTGAGCCGCAGCAAGATTATCAACAGCATCTTTGTAAGTTTGGCTATCCTCTGAAAGAGTTCCTTCATCTACCTGATGCTGCAAATCATTCTTAATCTGCAAAGCATCATTATACTCAGCCTGACGTTGTGTGAGTTCAAGCTGAGCATCTCTCCAAGAGGTCATCGCATCGATAAACTCGGTTTTCGCTGCACCAATATCTTTTAGAGACTTATGGAATGCTGCAAAGGGATTTCGGGAAGCTATCTCATTCTCCATCTTGGCGATTGCTTCCTGAAAATCTTTTATCTCCTCTGTACTCATCTCATTTTTAGCACTCTTGAAATAAGACTGAACCTTATCTAAGGTATATTGAAGAGAGGAAAGAGATTGCTCATCGAGATTTCCGAATACACCTTCCCAATTTATAGACGCTTTGAAATCTGCTGATTTAAGCTGCTCCATTTGTCTCTCAAAAGCATCGAATACAGCTGTTCTAAATTCTTCGGGAACACTATTCATTTCGGTTATCTGCTGACGCTCTAATAGAGCAATCTTCTGTGCAGTAGTTCCATATTCCTTAACCCATTCATCGTAGTATTTCTGTCGGGTCTTCAATATTTGACCTTCTCCTTGCTCCGTGATGCCCTGCAATACCTCAAAGTATTTCTTAGCGATTTCTGTTTGAGTGCCATCGGTATTATAAAGTAGTTCATTGACATAATCATCGATAGTTTTCTTGCTTTCTGCGGTCTGCTCCCAAGTATCTTCGGTATGACCTTTCCCTGTCATATATTGCTCCTTGATAGCATTCTTGCGAATTTCAGCAAGCTGACGGAGCTGCTGCTTCCACGCTTGCTCTTTCTGATAAGTAGAATATCTAATATCATTCAGCTCACGAATAAGACCTTCTCCTGACGCTTCAATCTCCTGCTCTGTAATCTTCGCATTGGCATCCTTGATAAAGCTCTTAATATCGTTTATATACTCGTTATATATCTTCTTATACTCACGAGCTGCTGCTTTGGCATCGAATTTAATGCCACCGCTCCCTTTGCCACCTTTCGGAGTAATGGTTTTAGGGTCAATATGAGGATTAAGGTCAAAATTATCTCGGATAGTCTGAGCCTCTCTCATTGTTTCCTTATAACGCTCAAACCATTTGGTCATTTCATCTTCTGCCTCTTGTATCTTTTTTCTACGATTGGCTTCATCGCCTGATTTGGTATTATACCAATGGTCATACTCACCTGCCGCAGCTTTATCTTTCACTTCTTGAAGGTGGATGAAAGCTTCTGTATATTTATTTAGTATAGCTTGTGCCTCTGCTTCTTTAAGAAGCATATTGCAATATGCTTCTCCTTTCTCCGTTAACGCAATCTTCCATTCTTCGAGGGACTTATAATAACCCATTGCTGAGCCATATTTTTGGTTCAGCTCTTCAACGAGTTTTTTCTCTTGCGCTTTCGTGCCGTTGAATTTTTCTATCTTGGTGATATAATCAGATATTTCAACGGAAGCCTTTGCGTATGCTTTTCTTCCTTCTTCAAGAAGTTTCTCATTTTCTTCAAGTTCTTTGCTCGCTTCATTAGCCTTATCTATAAATATAGATATAACGCTAATAATAGCTCCAATGGCAGCTGCAATCCATCCGAATACAGGGATAGATTTAATGGCAGCTCCAACCATTCTAAAAGCACCTGCAAGACCTATATTCGCTGCTGTTCCTGCAACGGCTGCACCTGTATTGACAACCTGACCTGCCGTATTCGCTCCTGTAGCAGCAGTACTTGCTGTTGAAGCCGCTACATTAGCTTGCTTTGCAGCTGTATTGGCAACCGTAGCCGTGGTATTGGCAACCTCAGCTCCTGTTGCTGCAACGGTGGTGGCGGTCTCTGCTGCTTGTTCTCCTGCACCGATTGCCAACAATTTATTCCACCACTCTTTGAGACCATTGAGAGTAACGAGAGTGAATGCGCTATCCTTATTGAGAGTCTGCTGAACCTGCTGCAATCCCATTGTGATTGCCATTAGAGACTGCACTTTAAGCATAATCTTCTGCAAATCCTCATTCTCTCCTGCAAAGAGAGCGACTGCGCCCTGAGCTGCTGACATCGCACCCGATACGCCTGAAAGACCTGAGATAATTCCCTGCATACCTCTTTGGTCGTTAGCAAGGATATTGGCTTGTGCCTGAGCATCGCCCCAAGCATCGGTAAGATTGGCAGCTTCTTCTTGGAGAGCTTTATATTGAGCAGTTCCTCTCATTCCTGCTGCTTCCATCTCAACCAACTCAATCTTTAGCTCACGAAGCCTCTGACGGAGAGAAGATTGCTTCTGTGTATTCTTCTCCGTCTCTTGGGTATTAGTCTTAGTCTTATTGGTAGAGCTTTCCATCTTTGCAGCCTCTTGCTCTAAAGCATTTGACTGCTTACGCAATTCATTAAGAGATTTCTTTCTCGACGAAATCTCTCTCTCAATCGCTTCTCTCTTCTGTTTAAGTTTATTATATTCGCTATCATCTCCCGATGAGTAGGCTTTACTCATCTGTGATAGCAATAATTGGCTCTCTTGCTGTAGTTTGGCTATTACAGCTTCGTGCTTCTCGCATTCTGCTCCAATAGCACCTAATTGTTCTCGTATAGTGGTAGCAGATGATACTACAGCTTCGCTCTCTGCACGAAGGCTTTGCTCTGTCTGAGATAGTGCATCAGCGGTCTTTTCAGCTTCCGCAATAATCTGTTGCCGTAAGGCTATATTCTCTTGTATAGCCTGCTTTTGCTGATTGAGAAGTTGTACCTCATTATCATCTGTTGCACTTACATTCGATAGACGCTCATATTCTGCTTCAAGCTCTCGTATAGCAGCTTTATTCTCATCAACTACACTATCTATCTGCGAAAAGGCTTGACCTATCGTAGACAGCGATTGAGATGCGTTAGTGATGAAGTCTATATTGACATCAGGGATATGGTTCAGTAGCTCGGAAATTCGTGCGCTCTCTGATTGCACATTATCTCCGATAGCTGATACTTTCTGCTCGATATTATTCATACCTTCCTCGAAGCCTGACATATCGATAGCAGTGCCAAATCTCAGAGTTCCATCCTCTTCTTTCATATCCTTACAATTTCTTCGGTTTCAAATGTTTCATTGGTGAATAAATTTAGATTGCAAGCATCTTTACTCTCATCGAAAAGAGGTCTATCAACTTCGCTCTTATCATTCGGCATTGGTACAGCTCTGCTATACATTATTGCATTGAGGTAGGATATTTCGTAAAGCGCATATTTCTCTGAAACTCCGAATATCTTAGCAATGCCAAGTACTGTTGCCCAAATGCTATCATTTAGTGCGCCACTTCCTTTGTCGGTTTCAGAATGTTTGCCTCTGACAGGGAAGTGGTAATGGCGAAAAAACTCGTTATCTCTAATTGATTGAGACGCTTGACAACTATATCAAAAAGGACAGAAGGTCTAATATTCTCCAAGATAATCTTAGCAAGCTCTGCTTTTTTATCTACGATAACTTTACGCTCCTCTTTCCTGCGGATAAGACCGAACAGATACCTTTTTTCGGTAGTTTCAACTCGCTCTTCAAGCAATCCCTTTGCCCCGAGAATAAGAATTGCTACAAGCTCTCCTAATGCGCTATATTGCTTTGCATAATGAAGAACGTAGTAAAGCACCTTCTCTTTCGGAACATTCTGCTCTACGATAGGGAAGTGAGATATAATCTCAGATATGAGTATCAATGTAGCAATAGACGGAGGGGCAATCTTATATACCTTTCCGTCTATTTCCAATTCTGCAATATTTTTTTGAAGTATTGCAGAGGCAACTTTATTCTCGATAGTGTTATCCATATTGATAAAAATTTTTGTTGCGGGAGAGGGACTCGAACCCTCGACCTCTACGTTATGAGCGTAGCGAGCTGCCATCTGCTCCATCCCACTATAAGCTGTTCTCTCCTCCCGAACAGCAAAGGGGTGTCTTTCCACACGTCAGTTATCCAATCTTTCTACCTCAGCCTGATTTATACAGAAGCCCAATCGGTTTCTTTTACTCGGAACTTCTTATACAGCTCTCCGTCTGCACAAGCGAGAATTTTGAAAGTAAGGTCAACATACGAACCTTCCTCTTCCGAAGAACCAGGACGGAATGAAACGTGAGTTCTGCGAGCCTTGATGCCGATTGCTCCGATATTCTTAGGAGTGAGCTTAACAGAGAAGTCATCAGAAACCACATTGGTCTTGACGGTAAGCTCGTTCTTATCCTCAGAAACCGTTGCTCCTGTAAACATATTCTCCTTATCGAAGTCCATTTCCTTTACACGAGTAGTAATGGTTACGACAGGTTCGCCCTCTTCTTCTGCGACCACGATGCCGCCTGTTGCGGTGGCAGTCAGAGTTTCTCCATCCTCAGTAGCGAGAGTGGTTGACTTATCATTGATAGTGCCGACATCTGAGAGTTCGGTCGCCATAGCGTCATTATCGCCTGTCTTTCCGACCTCAATCTTGCACTTTGACCACGACATGATAATTTTCTTAGCCATAATCTTTTTGATTTATACGGTTATACGATTAAATTTAATTCTCACATAAATGAAATGCTGCTCTATATCTTCATTCTTCATTGTAGTAGGAGTGGTATCAGTCTGCATCCAATACTCGGTATTCTCATTGCTATTCACGAACTCATTAACAAGTTCCTGAAGCTCTCCTATACGCTTATGGTCAATAACCTTGCGCCCATCTTGGTAGGCAATATCAGGCACATAGATATTCAGAATGACAACACCCGATTGAATTTGTTCGTCAATACCTGCGAGATACTTAACTACCAAATCTTCGGTCTTAGCATCGTTAGGACGCATCTCAGAGCGATAAATATTGCCTTTGATGGCTGCACCAAGATTGCTCCCTTTGATGAAGGAATAGAAATCCCTTTCTATCTGCTGTTCTGTTTTTACTGCCATTATTCTACCAATCCTTTTAAGAGTTGTTTAGCGAGAGCTTCTGATTTAAGCTCTGCCGAAGTCAATACATCTTTGTGATGCACCGCTTCAACATAAGCCGCATATTTCATTCCTGCACATACTATAAGCACGATGCCCCAAGGATATTTTGCTTGTAAGCTCGTAAGTAAGGCTTCTGCGGCAGGAGGTCCATCTTCTCCCTCGCCTTTCTTTCCCGAATACTGCTTTGATGCTCCGCTTACCACAGGCTTCCCATCATACAGAATAACATACCCGATAGACGAACGCAGGTTGCCTGTAATGTCGTTATAGCTTCCGCTCTCTCTTGCTATTCTGATACATTCCTCACCTATATAGGAGAGTTGGTCAATCAAGAGGTCTGCAATATCTTTCATCTTCGCTTTAAGACTTGTATTGAGCTTTCTCATTTCGGTCTTGCTAACGATGATGCCTTTGTATTTGCTGTGAACGGAAACTTTCTTAGCCATATCAAACCAATATCTGCGTTCTTCCTACCGATGTAAGAGGTTCAGAGGACATCACTCTATACTCTCCGAGTTCTTCTCCCAATCTCTGCAATGATATGCGTCCATAAGGGAAAGAGGTTAGCTCTATTAGAATAGTGAAAGATGCTTGGCGAAACTCACCATCTTCATACTTCCCCTTCCGATTATCGCTATTTGTCTTGATTGAGCAGGGAATAGGTTCGCTCCATTCGGAAGAAGGAGCTATCACTTCGCCATACTCATCAATATCGCCATCTTGAAGTATCTCGTATCGTAAAAAGCCATTAGTCCTCATATTACCATAGATTAGAGCCATCCTCAATTTTACGCAAGCTCTCAGGAATGAAATCCTCCGCATCAAGTCCATAGATATTACACCAATACTTGATACTCTCTTTGATTGCATCTTCCCTAACAGATGTAGATACTCCATTTTCGGAGCGGCTGCTTTCTACATATCCAATCACCAAGCGTATAGCTACCCGAAAGAGTGTTTCATCTTTCGGAGTAGCTTCTGCTTGTGGGTCGATGCCCTCATTAAAAAGCACAAGCTCGATGGTTGAATTATCGGGATAGAATGTGTTTGCAATCGCATTACATAAACTGCTTAATGCTTTCAGATTATTCATTGATTAAACCTGCGTTTTGAGGGTGTAAATACCGTTCATTTCTGTGATAACAGGAAGAGCGAATACCTCAGCTTTGGTGAACTCAACACCATTGCTTCCCTGAACTTCGCCTGCTCCCCATTGAGATACACGAATGCGTCCGTAATTAGAATAGGCAACACCAGGCTCTTGGCGCAATTCGTTATTAGCCCAAGCGTTCTTCACGACACCAAGCTTTCCCTCAGGAATGAATACCATATTCTTCTCGTTCCAAGGAGAGTATGGAGTTCTCTTCGTGCCGTTCTGAATACGTACCTGTCTGCGGATAGGCTCGAATACAGGATAATTGTTCTCCTGCATATAAGCGTTGATGTCTTTGAGTTGAACCATCTTAGCAGACTTGTCAGTGCCCCAAATCATCTGCTTAATCTTCTTGCTTCGGCACATATACGAGATAAGTGCAGGAGCGCAAAGAACCTTAGCAAATGCAACCTTATCCTGAGCTGCATCGATGATAGCTTGAATATCCTCGAAGCAATCGACCGTATCGATATTCTCAGAAGTCCAAGCAGTCTTGGCAGAAGCAATGTTTTCCGCAGGCTGATTGAAGTTAATAGTGCCACGCACACCTCCCTCAGGATTGGTGGTCTCATCAAGCTCAACGATACCCTCATTAGAGAGAGGACGCAAGAAGAGGATGTCAAGTTTAGCGAGCACAGACTTGGTAACATCGGTTACCTGCCCCCACATGAGGTTTACGAGCTGCTGAGTCTTGGTCTTATCAGGAAGAGATTTACTATCCAAAATCTGCAAAATCTTACGATAGTCCTGAATGGTCATCGGAAGAGTGATTGCGTGATTGAGAATAGTCTCTTTGAGAGTTTCAAGACCCTCTGTGCCGAGGATAGCTTCTTTTGAATTATCCCCAATGGTCGGAGCTGCCACCGTGATATTATACTGACCGATGAGTTCCTCGAAGTTCAGACCTACGGTAGGAACATCCCAATCAAGATACTGCTCGAAGATTACATTATCAAACAACTTCTTGTGAAGCTCTGATACTGCATCAAAGCGTACCTGCACGTTTCTTGTCAGCTCGCCAAAAATCGAACTATATACAAATTCAGGCATACCTTTTATTGTTTAATGAACAGAATGTTCGGGTTAGACTTCAAGCAAGGACCATTCAGCCATTCAGCAGGAATGGTAAAAGAGAGCGAAGGGTAAAGAACCACCGCTTCATAAGCTGCATCAATAGCAGGAATGCCCTTACCATTAAATTCTTTATCAGCTCCGACAATCATATTCGGAGTATACTTAGAGGTTGCGTCACCGCTATCAACTGCAACAGACTCTACAATCGTATCGCCTGCCGTTAGCCCTGTATAGGCATCTGAAAGGGTCAATACATCATAATCGACATTGCTCGTGTCGATAGAAGAAATGGAAGGAGTGCTCTTGCCATCGCCTACCTTGGTGATTACATCGCCAACAGCGAAATAATGACCTTTAGCGACACGAACAGCTTTGGTAGTACCTCCTGCCAATACATCAGCGAGCTTGATTACGGCTGCGGTCATATCCTTGAAGTTCACTTCAAGAAGAGCAGCTCTTCGGAGAACAGTGCCTACAGCAAAGCTCTGCAAAGGCTTGAAACCACCAGGCAAAATCTTGCACTCGCCACGCCAAATCTCGGGAAATCTGCCCGAAACGGCTGTTTTCTTAAATTCGATTGCCATCTTGTGAATTAATTAAAAGGTGATAAACTTAGTTTAGAGAGCAGGAAGAGACTCAGCCCAACTCTTAGCGTCAGCTTTCATTGCTTCATCCTTACCCCCTTTTTCCGATGTCGCATCTTTCGGCATCAGATTGTTTGTGACCAATTCTTGCTTGTAGTCCGCAAGCTCTTTGTCGAGGTCTGCATCATCAGCAAATGATACACGCTTCATCAAATAGTCAGGGATGCCAAGCTTCTTGGCTTTCTCTGCGATGAGTGCTGCACGCTCGGTCTTGGTCTTTTCGGCTTTCAGTGTTGCGTTCTCTTTTTCGAGTGCATCAAGCTTTGCCTGAAATCCCTTAGCCCACTCGGGCATTTCCTCACCACTCTTTTCGCCCTCACCTTTGCCCTCACCATCGGATGGCTTTTCGGCTGATTGCGTAGTCTTCCTTGTCTTTCTCGTGATTTCCCCTTGAATAGCTTTAGCATAAGGCACGAGTAAATCCACGGCTTTTGTGATGTCTTCATCAGAAGCATCGTCCTTGAGGCTCTTTATGCCTAATTCTGTAAGGTCATCAAGAGCTTTGTCTGTCAACCCGAAATCCTTGCATCGCTCGGAAAGGGCAGTTCTAAACTTCTTTTTCATATCGATATATTAAGATGAAATTATATATAACCGCTACAAAGGTAATCTTTATTTTTGAGAAAATGCCTAATAAGCACCAAAAACTTCTCTTTTTGAGCGTTTTTATTATATACTATAAATCAGCAGGTTATATAATTAGTAAGTTTTATTAAGATTTAATTCTCAAAGATTTTCTTTGAAAAAGTTGCCTATAATAAAAATAGTCTATATCTTTGCCACATAGTTAAGGAGCTTGATAGGCTCTAAGTTAGAAACAAAATTAAATTTCAACGCATATGTTAATTTCAGAATTTATCGACAGAACAGGTTTCAGACCTACAGAGGACTATTATCACACAGAGATAGAGCCTGAGTACAATCGTAGCAACCTTGATAAGGATGCTTGGTGCAAGCAATGGAAAAAGAACGGAGGTATTCAGAAAGCTTATGATGCTCTCTGTAGGCAAGCTTCCAACGAGTATGCAACCGTCCTTGACTTAGAAGAAAATGCTAAGAAATTAAGAGAAGAAAATGCAGCTCTCCGTTCTGATAATGAGGATTTATCAAATACGAATAAGCAACTCTTGAATGACCGCAAAGAACGCATTGATGAGCGTATCGCAATGGCTTATGAACTTCTCGAAATCTCCGAGACCTATTCATCTTCCGAACTAAGAAAGGTCGTCATCGACATCATCGGCTTCAAATCATACATCGCCTACAAGCTCGAACACGACAAAGCGATATGGAAGATAGACCGTGAAGAAATCATCGAGAGAATGAAATAAACTATGTTTAATCAGGGGAGGTGCAAGCCTCCCCATAATACTAAGAACAATGAAAAAGAAAATATTTAACGAGTTCCTGAGACAAGTCAGCGATTTGCAGAAATATATGAATGCCTATTCTTTCACTCTTCGTGGGTTTATGAGTGAAGAGGATTTCTCAAAGCTATATGATAGTTTGTGCGAAATAGACTCAAAATATGAAACTTATCCAATTGATTAGTTTAATCCAATAATTCAACGCAACTATGAATACATTAAGAACACCTGCTCAAAGCTACGCTTTCCGCATTATTGAACTTATCGATGCAGGGAAAATCGAAGAGGTTCAGAAGTTGATTATAGAGCGTCCTATGACCCTCCGAAATGCGATGAACCAATACCTCTATAAATCAGTAATGAAGAGATTAACATCACGAAGAAAAACTTTCTCAAAACTCTACTAATATGAGCAATCTAAATCAATATATCAAGAAGTCCCACCTTCGTATGGTGGAGAGGTTCAACGCTGACCTTGAAGCATTCAGAGAATATACAGGTGATGATGCTTCCGTCCTATACGAAGATGCTTTTACTTCATTTACGCTTGCTAATGTGCGAGTAGAGAACGGATGCTTGAAATATGAATATGACGGTAAATTAGAACAAGAAGAAATCGTCCTGCAAGATGAAGATACCAAAGAATACTACGAGGAAGAGTACGATGGTATATCTGAATGGATTAAGTTTTGGAGAGCTTGCTTGCGTAGAGCTAAGAGATATTGGGAGATGGATACCGATACTCTTGATGCAATCCAATCAGGGGAAAAAGAGGATAATGAAGATGATGAAGAATAATATCAGTACCACTTTTTAATACTCTTCGTAAGACTTTTTACCGCTTAAAAATTGCCTATACTTGGTATAGTCTATAATTTTGCAGCATAGAATTTTGTTTAACATATAAATCAACGTAACAATGGAGACATTAGACAACAAATTTTTCGATTTCGAGAAAGCAAAGGTTCAGACCTTGACAATCGACCAACTTGAGAGAACTCACAAAGAGAATGATGTATATGGAAAGCCTCTTCGTGGCATCTACCACTACGAGCTTCTTAATGACATCATCGGTATGTGCAGAGAGCAGAACTACGATGTAGAGGTTTACGACCTCTTCGCAGCTCAGAACAAAGACCGCAATACTCCTGGTGTAGTTCTTCTTCCTCAGGTAGAAGCTCAGTTTGGAGAGAGAGCTGTTGAAGCTCATATACTCCGCAGGGTATTCGCTAACATTCGTATCAAAGATTTCGATGATGAAGAGACTACAACCAACCTTGCCGTTGCTTTTCATCAGAAGGGCATCCAAGTCGGCTTCGGACCAAACGTGATGATATGCCACAATCAGTGTATGCTTAATCGTGAGCATTATATCGCCACTTATTCTGAGAAGGGAACAGGGCGAGGCAATGGTGTTACCATCCCTGAGGTTCTTGATATAGTCAAATCTTGGCTCGTTGACGCTCGCCACATCATCGTTACCGAGCGTGAGAAGATTGAGAAGATGAAGCAAATCCAAGTCGATGCTCAGCAGATGTTCATTCTCATCGGTATGCTGACAGCTCTCCGAGTGAAATGCGATACTCATATCAAGGAAATCAAAGAGAGTCGTGTATATCCTCTCAATCAGGCTCAGATTTCTACATTCACCGAGAGTATGCTCCTGCAATACCATAGAGAGCAGAGAGTAACGGTATGGGACATCTACAACGCTGCCACTGACCTTTATAAGGCTAATACGATGGATATTCCGTCTTTGTTGCCTCAGAACCGAGCAATGGTAGGCTTCCTCACCGAGCAATTCAATCTATAATCTCTAATATTCGCAGGAAGCGCATTTTCCTTGCGTTTCCTGCGATATAATCACAAATCCGATAAATTATTAATAAACGAGCTTCGAGGCTCTTAAATCAAAGAATATGGAAACCAATATCACTAAACGAACCGATATATATAACATCGACCCTCGCAATGTGGTCGTAGTAGATAACTTCAATGTGCGCCGTGATTTCGCTATTGATGAACTGAAAGAGCAAATCAAAGCTCAGGGAGTTCTAAACCCTATCACAGTTGTGCCATTCAAAGATGAAGATGGGAATGAGAAATACCGCCTCGTGGATGGTGAGCGCAGATTAAGAGCCACTCTTGCGGCTATCTCTGAGGGAGCAGACATAAAGAGAGTCAAAGCTATCTTCCTTCCCCGAAATACCAAAGAAGAAGATTTGCTCATCGAGCAGATGATGCGAAATGAAGGCAAGAACTTTACCGAATACGAGCAGGCTATTATGTTTCAGCGTTTCCGTGATAAGTTCGGATATACGCAAAGCGAGATTGCTTCTAAGTTCTGCAAGAGCGCAACATTCGTAGGTCGCTGCCTCTCTCTTCTTGAACTTGCTCCTGAAATTCAAGAGAAATTGGAGAAAGGAGAAATCAGTACAGGTGCAGTACGTCAGATTGTCGGTCTCAATAAAGAGGATGAGAGCGCACAGATTGCTGCTGTAGAGAATGCTGTTGCCGATGCAAAGAGCAAAGGTAAGACTACTGCCACAGGAAAGAATATCAATGGAGATACCAAATCTCAGAAAGACCTAAAAAAGGTTGTAGAAGCTTTCAAGCTATTCCTATCGGCTTGCTATGCTGCCAATATCCCTGCTGAGCTTCTTTCGATGAAGCAAGTATGTTCTTCTCTTCATAGTGCTACGACAATGGAAGATGTAACCGCTAAACTTAGTTCACTCAACCTTACTGCTCCCATCGAGCAAAAGGATGATGCCGAACCTCTTCCGAAGAAAGAAGAAAAGACTTCCATTCAAAAGCAGTTTGAAGAGCTGAAATCAAAGCATCCTGATGCTATTCTTCTCTTCCGTTGCGGAGATTTCTATGAAGCAATGAATGAAGATGCAAAGCCTGTTGCCGATACATTAGGCATCACACTCACGGTAAGAAAAGATGGAATGAAGATAGCAGGTTTCCCTTATCACGCTCTCGACACCTATCTTCCTAAGCTCATCCGTGCAGGTCATCGGGTAGCTATATGCGATGAGCTTGAAGATAACAAGCATAGTATTTCAGAGATTGTATCATCAAATAACGATAACGAATAATATGACACAAGAAGAACAAAGAGAGCATATTATTCAGCAGATTGCCAATATGCTCAGAACCACCCAATTTAGCGTAGAGTTCGCAGTGAAGAAAAATCCCAAGGGCATCAGGATAATCCACGAGGTTACCCAAGAGCAGATGGATGAGTATATTTCAAATGCAAAGAAAGGTATGTAATTATGGCAACACAGAAAGAGAAACTAATCAAGGCATCCTTGATGGCAAATCGTATCAAGAGCATCGCAAGAAGCCTTCGCACAGAAGCTAAGATATATGATGTGAAATTCCCGAATGCTTTTGCAGACGAATTGGAGAATATCGCTAATGAGTACTTAAAACTTAAATGATTGAATTATGATTGATTGGAAACGTGAATACGAGCTTGCTCAGAAGTCTCTTTATAACGGAGCAAAGCTCATAGGAGAAGCAGGAATGCGTCTCCAAGGAAGCAGATTTGAGAATGACTACAAGCGTATTTGGGAAGCTATCAGCAATCTGAATAGCAGCCTGATTGCAGAAGTAAAAAGAAAATGATATGGTAGTCTATAGTTTAGCTTGCTCTAAAGGAATTTATCGTATAATAGATGATGGGGGTTATCTCCTGCATCTCTATACGATAGAGTTTGCTAAAGATTATGGCGATTGCATTGCTTGGGATAGGATGCAGGGTACTCCAATCTTTACCAATTTCAATGAAGCTATGGCAGCTCTTCAATCAATATCAGATACCAATCATTAGGCAATAAATCGCTTCTATGAGCGTTATTTATCAAATTGGATAGATTACTCGCTTATCTCCTAATAGCTTGGGAAATCGCAGGAAAAGCGGTAATTTTGCAAATAAAAACTATTTCAATGGAAACGAAAGTAGTTCATCTTCACCTTAAAACCGATATTAGCTCCATCAAAGATTGGTACTTCGGCTCTCTGAAAGCAATCTACGACCGCTTTGATGAAGCTGATATAGGCATCAAATATAAATCTCTGACTAATGCCATCCGTGGCAAGTCTGAGTACGAGAATAAGCATATATCAATCCGAATAGGAGTAATACAGAGAAAAAAGAAAAATATATAGTATGACAGAACAAGAGATTTTGAAATACTGCCATTTCTATAAGGGCGAAGCGATGATACCGCAATCTCTCGACCAAAAGAATGAGGGTAAATTATGGGTCGCAGAAAAAGCTATCTGCGAAGATTTCTCTCATCTTATCGATAGAGATAATCCTCGCAGAAAGATAGCTGAAATAGTTGCTGCATATGTAAGCAAATGGTCTCCGATGAAGTTTCGTCCTATTATGCGGACTTACTTTGAAAAGGTCTCAGACCTCGAAGATGAAATTATGAGGTCTTATAACTGATATAGTGTGCCATTTACGACATAATATATCTTTGCCCCTTTTGCTTTCCATTTCTGAGCAACGCTCAGATAACGAGAACGAGAGGGGTCTTTTAGGTCGTAAGGGAATGTCAGGGACTCTACGCAATCTATCGTCAGGTCTCCGTGATACTGCAACTCAAGATAGCTACTAATGTGGTCTCGCTTGAATTTCGCAAGGTCTGATGTCTGAACACTTGAACTCATAGGCGTATTATAGAGGTCATCGAAAGAGCAAGAACGAGGGTCGCTTACCAAAGATGGCTGAAAACGCTCTCCGAGAGAGTCTCCTGCCGTCCACGTTGCTATCACTTTGTCTTTCTTGAAACGAACCTCGACATTACCATATTGCCGTGCAGTATTATGAGCCATTGACTCCACGATATTATGGTCAAGCAAATTGCCATATTTCTCATAATCGTGTCTCGCAAGTTGGTCAGCATCGAGGTCTTTGCCTAATCCGAATAACTTATGAGCTGCACTTAATCGTCCGTGAGATGAACTAATCTTTCCTGTTGTCTTTGAACTGCCGACATATCCTCCTGATGAGCCTGTTTCAAAAGTATTCTTGAACCACGAATTAAGAACTGCCTCTAATGTATCATCATCGATATTCATTCCGAGGTCGTGTTCATCGAATAACTTTCTCATCAATTCCTCAATCTCAGCTTTATGTTGTTTTGCATTGCTGCCATATCTTGAAGTTCTCTCATAAGCTGCAATCGCCTTTTCAAGATTAGGCAAAGTCTTTGGCATATTAGAGCCGAGTCTCGCTTGCAAATCAGCAATAGTCTCGTGCTTTATACTCTTCGATTGATAGGTCTTTGCTCTCTTCTGCCCTTTCGATTTGAGCGCATTGTATTTATCATTGAGTATCTGAGCCTTTGCTTTTGCGACTGCAATATCAATATCGGACGAGGAAAGAATTACTCTCATTTCGTCTGCGAGTAATCTAAAATCTTTACTCCTTGATACAGCAGAGTAAGCGATAGCATCTGCAACACTATCCATTACTTCTTTTACATCGAGCTTCTTCTGTACGAAAGCAAGCTCTTTCTTGTATGCCGCCTGAGAATACTTCCAAGTATCAGGATAACGCTTTGCGCCCTCTTTTGCAATCCAATTGATTTCAAATTCGAGTTTCGATTTTCTGCTTTCAAGGTCGGTAGGCATTCCGCTCATTGTACGCTCAACGGCTTTCTGAATGGTCGTTGCCATTGCAACAGATGTCTCCCTCGCCACCTGCATAGGATTATTAAGTAGCGTGAGACCCTCAATCTGAGCCTTAATCTTTTGCAGTTCATCAATCTGAGTTTTGATTTCAGCGAGAGCACCTTTCTGCATCGCTTTTTGCATTTTCTTCAAATCAACATCTTTAATGCCGTTGAGTTCTCCCCTGAGAGATATACCACTCTCGATGATAGAACGCTTCTTCTGAGCGAGTTTAATAGCCTCAGAGCGAGCGTCATCATAGCGTCCATTACGATATGCGGTCTCCATTGCAG
>NFZC01005367.1_pt1 | contig 18405 bp, 36 predicted proteins | sample 1095391 | NCBI WGS metagenome assembly NFZC01 (sample SAMN03609890, study PRJNA323583) | gut metagenome | isolation source: feces | host: Rattus norvegicus | place: Denmark: Riget | collected 2013
CACCTTTAATAACAATTCGTACATCTGAAGCATCATCTAAATCTCCAGTACTAGAACTAATTTCCCAAGTTCTATTATTTGTAAATAATGCTCCTAACTCTAAATTAATATCATGAATTAAGTTAGGATCTAATTCATTTTTATTTATAATGATCATTTTTATTCCAAAGTATTAAATAACAACGTTCTCCTTCTAAATTTGAATACCACAATATACATTGATTATCTGTAATATCTAATTTTGGATCAATTATAATTATTACCAAAATAATAGTTATAATAAGTCCCAAAATATACATTAGATAACCTTAAACATTGTAACATTCTCAGGAAGATTGTTCCAGTCTTTATAAGAATTAGTGAACCATACGTGATTAAAGTTTTCTGACAGATTCTTTATACCTTTAGGATTTACCATATGAGTAACTGCAATATTTAAACGCTCTTTAGGAATACCTAAAGCATTAAATGTTTTAGCAATACCACAGAAGGTTCCACCACCATCACATAAATCATCAAGAATTAATAAAGGTTTATCCTGTATATTTTCAGGATTATCTATTTTAATCTCTAAGATTTTTCCAGTAGTTAAATCTCGGACTTTACTACAAGTAATTCCTACGCGATTATATCTGAATTCATTTCTCTTTACAGCTCCAGCATCTGGGAAAACTAATTGAAATTCTGTCCAAGTATTATTAGATGGATTCTTTTCGCCATAGAGAGGCATAAATTTAACTCCGAATCTAGGGTCATAATAAACATCAGAATGAGGTTCTAAAATTTCAATAGTCTCTGCATTACAATTTTTTAATATGTTTAAGACTATTTTTAAAGTGAATGGTCTATTGAAATCCATTACTCGATCCATTCTCATACTCATTAAATAATAGATATTTAACTTATACAGAACTTCATGTCTATCAAGAATATCTAAAACTTGCATAAGTATAAACAAGTCTTCAGCATTAGTAATTCTACATTTAACTAATACTTGCTCTTTATGACTGAATTCTTCTAATGAAATTTGAACTTCTCCATCAGGAAATCTAGAGATAGAATATTTAATATCACTATCTTCTAGATGTACTAAATTTAATTGTTGCATAATTTATAAATATAAAGAGTTATTGTTGAATCATTAGCAAAAAGTTCTTGGAGCATAGGATAAACTACTCCATCCCAATCTCCTCCTGCTAATCCACATCCTAATTTATAAGGAATACCTATTTCTGTCACTTTTTCGTCTTCACAAAAAGCTTTTAAATTTAACAAAGCTTTTTTAAGAGCATCATAATCAGTATGTCTATTTTCAAAAGGAGCTATTGACTCAGTAAAAGAATATTCACCAAACAAATTAGCTACAAATTTAATAGGAAATTCTCCAGTTACACATATTTGACATTTACCTAATAAATCTTTAGAATCTTCAAAATTTTTACAGATATCAACATATTGTGTATACACGCTACTCCATTTGTTTTTAATAGCTTTAGCTATACCTGCTCCCATTACTCTTAAACAATTAGTTTGATGGGCTATAAGAGGTAAATTTGATTGGAGTAAATCTCCATTAACAATTTTTATCATAACTCTGATAATTTATTTATATAAATATCTAAATATTTCTTTCCAAGTTTCTGCATTATATTATAGAAACTTCCTCTAAAACTATTATCTTTCATACACAATATCTTTATATTAGAAATTAAATCTTCTGGTATATGTGCTTCAGAATATTCTTTAGACACTATTTCAGAAGATTTAATTAATTCTACTAATAAAGATACTTGACTAGCTTTTTGATAATTCATAAGCGAGAATCCCTAATTGCTGTATAATATCCTAGAATAAAAAAGTTTTTACACTTTTCTAACTCTTTACTGGACATTAATAGATAAGAAGACTCTGCAATTAATGTTTTCCAAGCTTTATTTGCTTTTATTTCAATAATATCTGGATTCATAGTCCTTCTTTTTCTAAAGAATTCCAATAGTCTGCTTCTAGATCATTCCAATAATCATCTAGGTCATTTATAATGTCTGTTAGATCTTCCATCAGGTATACAATATAAAATTAGTAATATAATACAAAGTATAATTATAAGTCCTATTCCTATTAAGAATGGGCTGAAAACAACTAACCATGAAATATCTGAATGTAAAAGAACTTTAGCTATCAATAAAATCAGGAAAGATCCTGGAATAAGTGAAGTTCCACACCCGAAATCAATTTTTACTTTTTCATTTGACATTGTCTAATAAAGATTTTATATAATCAATAGATTCCTTCACAGATAAGTAGTTTCCATTCTTTAACATAATGTAAGAGCTTTCACCAACTTCTTCTACTAAGGAAATATCATCTACGGCTATCAAATATCTTCTATTAATATTGTCATTGTCTAATGTTAAATCAATAAACACGTTTAATCATATTAATAATTTTTATACTAAATAATCATCTGCGTTATGATAAGTAAGATAATATAATACTACAAAGATTTAATCCTAGTACAGATTGTTTCTACAGCATTATTAAACTCTTGCTTATTACTATCTAAAATAGTTTCTCTTAAAAAATCTAAATACGAAGTACTACGACTAGTAATAGAAGGTAATTTAAGATTTACTACAATACATTTATTACCATCTATTCTAATTCGTAATGCTCCACACTTTTTATACTTAACCATTTAAATTAATAAATATTAGTAATGCTAATACAAAAATAGGGACTAATAAGATAAACTTACTAGTCCCTTTCTTCTTGCCATCAAAGGCTTCCACAGTTTCTTTTAATGTCATTTGTTCATCATATAATTAATTTATTTAAGAATCTTAACCTTTACATTTTTGATACTAATTCGTTTAGAATTTTTTGGATGTATTAATATATCAATACGATGTTTATGTCTTTTATGCATAACATCCCTAACTTCATATATTCCAAATCCTTCTATAAACACTTTTTTAGGTTTATTCTTTGGAAATAAATAAAGTAAATCACGAGATATAGCACACCACTTAATTTTATTATGTTTTAAATGGTGTAAATTTATTTTAGAACCATCAGCTGTAACTAATGGCTCATTATTACACTGACTCTTTACTGGCTGATAACAAGTAAGAGTTACATGAGTTATAGTTTGAGCAATACTTTTAGTACATAAAAAACATAATAATATTAATATAAATTTAAATCTTTTCATAATATATAAAATTTTTAAAAATGTATACAAACAAAAAAAGTCGAGCTTATTGCCCGACCAAACATCAGTAAGTACCCCTTTGGTACTTACAAATTAAATAATAAGATTAAATAATTGGAGGCATGTATAATCTAGAATATTGAGTAACATACCAAATCCAACCCTTCTTAAATGCTTTTAAAGTTCTTTTTAAAATTTTCATCATAATAAATCAAATTTAAAGTTTAACTTATAAAATATCTAGGAGGAGAGTTTAAAAAATTAAGAATCCCAGGTAAATCACCCCTGTTAGAGACATGGTCTCTATTTTTATTATTTAGGATTCTGTAGGAATGCAAAAACGTCGAACCATTCCAGTTCGTAGGTTCTACGACACCTAATAGGCGAGTATGCATCGTTGAGAGGCACCCTATAAGTTACGTTGCTCCTGTAACTAGTATTCTAGAGCTTTATCATAGTGTGAGATGTGGGAATCAAACCCACGCAAGCCTTCTGGTTGGAAGCCAGATATGCACCTTCAGCTACACTAATCTCACATTTATTTATAAGATATCTTTCCAACGCATGAAGAATAAGAAATTTTTTTATTATTATCTTCTAATATATAATAATAATCCTCAAATGTTTCTTGAATACCTTTAAAGACATATTCTTTATTCATATGCCCATCCACATAACAGGTTTTTCCTACATTAAGTAGTTCTTCTTTTACCCATTTTGGAGCATCTTCAGGAACATCGTCTACAGAATAATAATTCCCTATTACTTCATATATTAATTTATTTATTAATTGTTGGAAAGTCTTCATTAAAATAGGAACATCTTCAGTTTTATACTTTAATGTTTCTAAATTGTCTGTATCAATAGTTATTTTCATAAATATTTAATTTAATAGTGGAGCGTAGGAGATTCGAACTCCTAAGAATGCCTGCGTGCAAAGCAGGTGCTGACCATTTGAGCCGACGCCCCAAATTGGAGATTACTCTCCAGTTAATTGTTTTATTTTAAGCTTTGCTTGTGATAATTTATAGATTAAATCAGATATAGTTTTTTTATTATCTTTAAGCTGTTTTTTGAGACCTTTATTAGCTAATTTTATGCTATTAAAGTTCTTTAAATTATTTGCTATAGATTCTAACTCTTCAAAAGACTTAGTATCATCAAACAAAGATATATTAACTTTAGCTTGCAATTCTTTAATTTTAAGGTTTTGTTTTTCAATCTTATTTTCTAAAGATTGAATCTTGTTATTTAAAGAATCTATTTTAAGCCCATTCTCTAATTCATCTATATAGGATTCTAATTCTCCGATTTTTTGTTCTAGTCCCGCATAATGCTTTTTTCTTTCAGCATCATACTCTTTAAAACTATTTATTTTTCTTTTTAAAGTAGCTATAATAAAATCCTTTTTATCATAAAAATTTGCGTCAGATTGATAATTAAAAGTTTTTTCCATATTATTTATTTTTATTAATTAGTTGTGAGTATTGGACTCAAACCAATGACCGTTTGGTTCGGGGATGTGGGAGTTGAACCCACTGTTTTCTGCTTATGAGACAGACGTGTAAGCCGTTTCACTCACCCCAAATATAAATAAAGGCGAATATGGCATTAGACGGGCGAACTATCATGACCATATTCTAATAATACATTGAGCTATCAGGCATACTCGTGGATCGCCACCGCTACCTCTAACAACCGCCTAGTTAAATGCTAGGTCCTCTCCATTATTTGCGGAATATAAGGGACTCGAACCCTTAGTTTTACTAGAGTGACAGTCTAGTTCCCTTACCAACAGGGCTTAATACTCCATATGTTTATTGCGCCTAGACTAGGATTCGAACCTAGGAACCTTTCGGGGCAAGTTAACAGCTTGCTGCCGTTGACCACTTGGCTATCTAGACGAAAGTCCTGATTAATCAGGACATACAGTTGAATCAATTTCAGTAGTATCAACTACTGTAGTATCAACATTAATAGAATCATTTGAAGTTGAATTTACTGAATTGTTTGAACCAGTAGAACAACTCAAGAGTGTAAATAATACACTAAGTACAAGTAATTTTTTCATTTTTTATTCTTTTTTATCGTATTGACTATTATGAATCTAAATTTTATTATTCAAAATATAATTTTAATAAAATTTAAAAATGAACCGAGAACTTCCCAATTCTCGGTTCTGTGTACTAAGGTAAGTACGACCCTTCCAATTTCATGTTGAAATCTTCAAAAAAGTCAGTATATTTATAGATATATACATCTGGGAATCAGGTTAATCGTGAAATTCGTAACTATAACAGTCCTAACCCGTTTGTGATGTAAATATAATTTAATTATAAAAATTATAAAAGTTAATTTTTGTTTACTTTATTATTTTTAATTAAATTATTTATTTCTGTTTCTGTGAGTTCTATCTTGTAATCCCCATAACTTAAAGAGTAATTAAAATCAAATAAATAGACAAATTTTTTATCCATATATTTAGCACATTGTGGGAGTACACTAATATTAGTAACTATAAATTCGATATTGTCTAAGACAATTCTTTCATACAATTTAAATTTGCTAGTCATAATAAACCAAAAGAGGGAACTCTAAATAGAGTCCCCTCAAAAGATTGAGTTTCCTTTTAATTATCACGACTATAATTCACGTTTCACAACGTTCAATAAGTATTCCTTATTACTGAGGTTATTATAGTTGTGAATTTTTTTTCTAAAAATAAAATCTTAAAAATTTTAATTCTGAATCATAGCACGAAGCTCTTCGATAGATTTATTCTCAAGAGCTTCATCCTCTTTCTTAGCAATAAGCTCAGCAATACGTTTGTTACGAGCATCAACCTGTGCTTTATCAATATTGTCTTTACGAGCCTTTAACTTAATATTGATTACATCTTTTACGATACTGAAACGAAGTTCATCATCATTTTCTTCAGCTGGAAGCTCTTCAATGAAAGACTTCTTAGGAGCCTCACTAACTTTCTTATCCAGCATAATAGCTAAAGTGTTAAGATTCTGCAGAGATAAGTCGAACAAATCTTCTGTAGTAATCATACCCTTGTTTGTTTTAAAACGTAATTTTTTCTGTAATGCTTCTTTGTACATTGTTGTTAATTATTAAATGTTTACTTTATAAATTTTACCTGAATCTACTCTAACCATAAGTGAATTACGAGAAGTAGCTATAAATCCTAAACCACTCATCTGATTATCATCATAAGGAGTCAAAGCTTTAGATGCTAATACTTCAAATACTCTCTTATGATTCTTAGTGAGTTCGTCTTTAAGATATTCATTAAAATATCCACGAACAGCATCTGGATTCTTACAATCCTTCAACATAAAGAAATAGTGCTTAGCACCTACTTTATTATTTCCCCAGTAATTTGGAGATAAGCATATAGCAGATACTTCAACGAAGTTCTGAGTCTTTACTCCCCAAATTTCTTTAGATGCTGTAGTACTACTTAAATGCTCCTTAGTAAAGACAACTTCATGTCCATTAGAAGTAAAGTCTAATACTGAAACATCGCTTTTATCAGGAATGTCTTTGTTATATACGTAAGTATGCACAACTCCATTGAGTTCTACTTCTACTTCAAATCCTAAATCAATATTTTCAACTTTAGCAAAGTTGTTAACAAATACTTTATAAGTACCTGCTTTAGGAATTCCTGAGAAAATGATATTTTCTACAGCATTACGAGAGAATTTCTTAGGATTATTACGTTCTTCAAAGACGCTACCTCCACAAGCATTCATATCTACATCAAGAAGGTCTGCTTTATTACCATAATGAATGTGTCCATAAGGACTATTCATATGTAAATCCAAATCATCGTAATTATACCAATGAAGAGAGATTCTCATATAACCATCTACCTTACCTCCTACTTCTTTAACACGCTGCTTAATAGCGTCAGAGATATTACCATTATATGCCCAAGCGAAACCATTAGTCCATTTAAACATAGAAGGAACTTCTTTATTAACTGGGGCAGTAAGAGTTACTAAATTATTATTTAACTTGTTGTCAAAGAATAATTCAAGCTTACTAGCCTTAGAAACAATATTATTAAGAAACTCTTCCATAGTTGTTGGAATAGCAGTCTTCTCAAAGTCTGTAGCAGTTTTGCTAGTATTAGAAGTTTCGTTCATAAGAGAATCAAATCCTCCTAACATTCTCTTACGAGTTTCTCTATTTACAAAGATAACATCTTCAATAGATATATCTTCTACTTTAGCATGACGTCTCTCTAAAGAATCTTCATAACCAAGTTCTACTACAGTTTTATAAGCATTTTCTACCTGAGTTTTGGTGATAATACCCTTAGGTCTCTTATAATTATAAGGAGCAACCATAGCTTCAAATTTCTTAACTGAACTTTCAACATTGTTAGTATCAGTTATATCTTTAAGAAGCTGACCTATAGCACTATTAAGTATATGTGTTACAGCATCAGGAAGTACACAAGAGGATATCCAAGCATAATTATCCAACTCAAAGCCTTCCAAATGTTTATTTTCTATTGTATCAAGAGCAGTCTTTAAAGCACTTACTTGACGCAGATAAGTATCACCTCTATAAAGGTTATCATCTGCAATTAAGTCTAATACTGTCTGTACAGAATTATAATTAATTTCAGATAAAGTTCTTATCCATACATCATGTGAAGATTTAGCACCTGCACGGAATGTTGGAGTTTGAGATTTATCCATAATTAAATTACTTGTAGGAGTAGCATAAAAATGGTTCCAAGTAATTATTTCTTTAGAAGGTAGTATTTGCTGATTACATTTACAACCCATCGTAGTCTCTTCTGTAACAAATGCATTTCTAATTTTAGTATTTTTAAGCACTTGTAACATATTGTCTACAACCTTAGCAAACATTCCTTCAGCATGAACATCCTCCCAGTAAGAATGTATTTTATAGTTCTCATCTATAGAAACTAATGCTCCATAGCGAGTAATGAAATGTTTACAATTTACACAGTTAAATTCTTGACGTACAGCTCCTTCAGGGAAAGATTCCATATAAGCCATCCATAAAAACTCTTTTTGAGTGTCAAGAATAAAGAGATACTTATTCTCTTTAATCATCTTATTACATGCTTCTGTAACAAGATTTCTAAAATCTAAGTATTCCATAATATTTTTAAAAGTTAGAAAAAGAGGGAGAGACTATTCCTTCCCTCTGTGATACTTAATGTTTACACATTTACGTTGGTGTTCTCTATGTCGCCATTAACGTTAACATTCTTGTTAACCTTAGCATCAATGGTGTTAGCCTTCATAATGTCTGCCATATCTACCCCTGTGGCATCCTTTACAATATCACGAGTCTGCTTAATAATAGCAGGCACATTACCAGAAATACCAGAAGCTTCAGAACCATTAGTTCCATAAACTGTCATATTGCTAATCTTACTCATAGGCTCAGCAATATACTTAGCCATATCAGGAAGAACTTTCTCATTAAGTTTAGAAAGCATGTCAATTACAGCAATAGAACCATACTTACTATATGCTTCAGCCTTCTTTTGCATAGCCTCAGCTTCTGCAAGACCCTTAGCCTTCACACCTTCAGCTTCAGCTAAAAGTTTAGCCTTAGTACCTTCAGCTTCAGCAGTTAAAGTCTGCTGAGTAGCATATGCTTCAGCTTCACCTTTAGCACGAATACCTGCTGCTTCTTGCTCCTGAGAATAACGATTAGCTTCAGCCTTAGCTTTTACAGCCTTAGCAGTTTGCTCTGCTTTATATGCCTCAGCTTCAGCCTCACGCTTCTGTTTTTCCAAAGCAGCCTGAGCATCAATCTCTGTCTGATACTTATCGGCATCAGCCTTAGCATTTACATCTGCAAGATACTCATTCTGCTTAATCTTAATCTTCTCCTCAGACAAGGTCTGCTCTTTACGAGTCTTTTCAATATCAGCATCTACAGTCTTGATATTAATAGTCTTCTGCTGCTCCTGCTGCTGAATTTCATACGCAGCATCAGATTCAGCTTTCTTAATATCAGACAATCTTTTCAGTTCAGCTCTCTTAATAGCCAACTCATTATTACGTTCAGCAATAATGGTATCAGCCTTTACTCGTGCTTCATTAGCCTCATTGTCAGCCTCAGCCTGAGCCTTAGCTACATCTCTATCAGCATTAGCACGGGTAATCTTAGCATTCTTCTGAATAGCTGCTGTATTATCAGCACCCAAATCACGGATCAAGCCTTTCTCATCAGTAATATTCTGAATATTGCAAGACAAAATCTCAAGACCTAACTTAGCCATATCAGGAGCTGCTTTCTTCTGAATTTCATCAGAGAATGCATCTCTATCAGTGTTAATTCTAATCAAATCAAGAGAGCCTACTACTTCACGCATATTACCTTCCAAAGAATCTTTTACCTGATTAGAAATCTGAGCAGAATTCATATTCAAGAAGTTCTTAGCTGCAAGTCTAGTGCCTTCTGTATCAGGTTTTACCCTAACTTTACATACGGCATCTACCATTACATCCAAGAAATCATGAGTAGGGACTGGCTGTGAAGTTTTAACATCAACTGTTACTTGACCAAGATATACTTTATCCAATCGTTCAAGTACAGGAATTTTTACTCCACCACCACCGATAAGTACTCGTGGCTCCTTACGAAAACCTGAAAGAATGTACGCCATCGAAGGAGGAGCTTTAACATACATTGTAGCAATAATAACAAGCAGTACAATAATAGCGACTGCGACAACACCAATAAGAACTAAATGTTCCATAAATTTGTAAATGTTTAAATAATAAAAATTAAATATCTAAGAACTAACTGATGCTAGTTCCAAGGGGGCATTTATTTTTTTTATAATTTATAATTTACAAGACCTGTAGCTTTACTTGTAGAATAGCAACTATTAATTAAATATATTCTAATATATCCATAATCAGTCATAGTTACTACATACTTTTCTGCAATATTTACCATTAATATACGATCATCTACAAAATAATCTCCAGTCTCTAGATACTTCAATTCTTTATCTTCAATAGTAGAACCATAATCCTCACTGAACTTAGAAGACCATTCATTATAGAATTCTCTCTCTTCGTGAGAACGATTTTCCCAATCTTTCTTTTTAAGTTCTTTATACTTATTATAAATTTTCAATAGATTATTTATATTTTCAAGAGTAAATTTCAAGTCACAATGTCTAATTTGTATTTCTCTATATAAATAAGAAAATTTAGAAAACTCAATATTAAAGGTTTCTTTAATATCAGGAAGAGATTCTATTCCATGAATATTAATTTCAGTAGCTATAGCCTTAATTAAGTCTATGGTAATAATATTCATAGAATGAGTTAACTCTATAACCTTTTCTATAGCAGTTTTATCTTCCAAGATATCGTTAAGAATTTCTCTAGTAACCTCCTCTGAAAGATTATTGAAAGACTTTTTATATCTTATTCTAGAAGGTCTACCAAGAAGATTTGGGTCTACATTTAACTCATTAGTAGTAAGTAAAAATACCTTACGATAAATAGAGTTATAAGTACCATCCATGAAAGAAAGAACATCTGAAGAATTTTTAAATTCTTTCTCATATTCATCAAAGAAGAAGATGCAGTCAAAATCAATAGAGGTAGATAAATATTTTATTAATTTACTATTAGTATCAACACCCATTGATTGCACTAAGATTACAGGAAGCTGTAAACGATTACAAAGTTCCTTTGCGGTAACTGTTTTCAGTATTGTTATCATATAGCTTTTTATCTATATTTCTATAACTTCTTGTTTGTTATAGCTCAGCGTACCTTTTTCTCCATTCAAATGATTGGGAGAGCGGGCGCTCTTGGAAGTATTATATTCTCTTATAAAAGTTTCAACTTCTACGCGTTACAGTGATGAAGATTCGTTACTATCTTCATTTACCACGGGATTAGCATCACAGCCTTCCCCGTTTTCACCCGCTAATAATTCTAAACATTCCTGTTTAGAACGGCAAGTTTTAAAAATTTTATATCTTTTATATTTTCTGTCTAAATAAATGGAACTATTACTATATACTAAGTCTAAAAAATCTAAAGAATTTGTTGAAGATACATTTAATACTAGAGTATTTTCCATTCGCGCATCTTTTACTAAAGAACTTTTTATATTAAAATTATTTAATATTGATTGTATCTTTACTAAAAATTGCTCAGTTCCTAGAAATGAAACTTTTGGTAAAATTTTGGCTCTCTAATAATAACTTAGACAACCATCTCCGTCAAAGTATCCTCTAATAAAAGGAATTTTTAATTCTTCAGAAATATTAGGAAATTGAAGAGTTAAACTTTTTCTTGGAGTACATCCTAAATTATTTAGAGTATTCCATAAGTGTTTATTGACTATTCCCCAGCGACACCTTAAAAAAGTTTTATCTTTATTCTTAACTTCCCCTAATTTGACATTATCTTTATTATGCTCCATAAACTTATTAAATTTATGTAAGTGTTCAATATCAGAGCCTTTTAAAGATAGTTCAAAACCGTTATCTCTTGATGAAATATAACCATCAGCAAATATAAATCCTAACCAGTAAGCCTTCTCCTCGGTATCTATAACATCGAAGATATGCTCATTAAATTTAGTTTCATTTTGATGATTGATTATTTCAATCCCTTTAGCTTTTAATTTTCTAGACAAAGTTTGGATAGAAGTATGGTACTCTTTAGCTAATTTAGATAAACTTATCCCTTGCTTATATTTAGGAATAATATCTTTATCTAGATCAAATAATAATTTGTTTTGTTTATTAACTACTTCAATTCCATTTCTTTTTAGAAATGAACTTATAGTAGAAGTAGAAATTCCAACCTCTTTACCAATCTTAGTACAACTTAATCCATCTATTAAGTACAAAGTCTTAATTTTTTCTCCTAATTCTTCATTAATTACAAATTTCATATTCATATAGTTAAAATTAATATTACTATAATATATATGAAATTTTATTAAATCCAAATAAATATAAAATTTTTAAAAATTTAAGCTTACTGAATTTGCTTAAATTTTACCAGTTCCTTTGATTCCATCTAGTAGAACACCTAAATTTCCTGTAGTGTTCTCATATGTCTTTAAGACATAATCGATAAATTTTTGGTTTAGACCATACAGTTTGTAATCAAACGTAAAAGACTCAGCGATCTTACTTAAATAAAATCCAGTCATTGAGACTTTTACTTCATAAATACCTTTTGGTAATCCTTCAGGATGAGATACTGTTGTTGCACTACCCTGACTAAAAATGTTACCATCTTGTAACCAAATTTGTTTACCCATTTTGATAAATGTTTAATAATTACTTTAATAAATTTATAAGAATATCTATGTTGTGTAACATATCATCAATTATTTTAATAGAGTTATTAATATATTCTTCCATAATTAACAGTTAAAATTAAATAAAAATCCCTGAACTATAATAATAGCCCAGGGATTAAAAACAAATAATAAAAACAGTTCTATGAACTAGTGGAGCATTGGAGAGTCGCCTATTAACATTTCTTAACTTTGCAATTCCACAATACTAAACTATAATTGTATAGTTAAAATTTAAATCTATGGAAGAATTAAAAAAGTATTGTGTTGGTAGAAAGTTAGTTACAATCACTTGTGATTGTTGTGGTAAGGAATTTCAGAAACCTGAATCCGAGTACAAAAGAAATGTTAGATTAGGAAGACATAATTTTTGTTCTAGATCATGTGCAGCTAAATTTAATAATAAAAGTAGAGCTGGCAAACCAATTTCAGATAAACAAAGAGAACACTTATTAAATATATGTAATAATCATGAAGATGAATATACACCTTTTAGATATTCCCTTAGAAATGCTAAAAAAAGATTTAAGGAAGTTGATATAGATTTAGAATATTTAAAAGAAGTATGGGAAAAACAAAATGGTAAATGTCCTTATACAGGACTAAACCTTATTCTCCCTACTTATAAAAATCTAAAAGAAATTCCTTTTATTTACAGAGCCTCTCTTGATAGAATAGATTCTTCTAAAGGCTATATCAAAGGAAATGTACAATTTGTATCTACTCCAATAAATTTTATGAAATCTGAAATGTCTGATTTAGATACTAAAAAGTTTTTAAAACTAATATCTTCCTATACCTCATCTTTCGATGAGGAGTGGACTATATCATCACCTTCTAATGAAGGGTCGGACGCTCAAGCTGGTAATTAAGAGAACTAAATCTCTCCAGTAGTCTCTGCACTTTCATATAGTGTACTATATGCTTAGCTCAGGATTGGCATGAATAATGTTAGTTCTAGCTAAGCATTATTTTTAGCGTTCCCTGAATTCATCCGATTAATTATTGTATAAATCACTCTATACCGAGTCCGAAATTAAACTCCAGTCTTGCATATTTGCATCAAAACGTTCTTACAGCATAGGTTTTAAAGACTATCCTTGTCTGTTAGGGTTGACAAGATTAACATTGCCAACTTCCACCACTCTGTTCCTAAAGTATACAGAGAACTTATAAGAAATGAAAGAATAGTGCACCTTTCCGTTCCCAAGCAAGTGCTGCTCGGTTTCTTAGGCTGCAATAGCGTAAGAAACAGAAGTGTTATTTACTTCGTCAATTAATTTTTTACTTGTCTATCCAAGTTGCCTTGCTGTGTTCCTTATCTCCTATACAATCAAAACCACGAATGCCCCATTCAAAAGAGTTCTAAATTAGAACTCTTTAATATCTTCTGATTCTTCGGCTATATGGAAAACCCATATTATACCAATCATCTGGATCTATTCTATCTTCATTGTCCATAATTTAAAACTTAATTAATGTTAAAAACTAAATTGAATATCTCTATTGACATCTAATAATCCTCCATTCCAATTAGATTGAAGATCCATACTGAACCATCCTCTATTTACTGTTCTGGCAAACCAAACAAGATGATTGTCATATCTAGGAATATAACAACCTATAAAATAGTCAGTATTTCCATTCCATATCCAATTACAATCAAGAGCACTATTTACTAAATGTATCTTTAGATGTATATCAGCTTTATTAAAAGGAATTACTTTCTTTACATAAGCTTTATATAATCTACTTGATGAACATTTACCATCGTCAAAGAAATTATAAATCTGTTTCTTTTTCGGAATCATCTATCTTAAATAATTTATAACGCTTTTTAATCACCACCAGGTAAACTATCTAAATACTGAGGAATAGTTACTTCAATATTATTCTTCTCTTTTTCAAGTTGCTGAATAGCGTTTGCCTGTCTATCTACAATTATTTGCAATTCCAGAATTTTTGCTTTCTGATAATAGTAGTTAGGAACTGACCAAGCTAAAACAATTATAAAACAAATTGTTGGTAATATCCAAAGTTTATTCATATTTTTTATTTTTTTTTATTTTTAACACCAAACTACATAAACTCCATATTCACCCTTATAACGAAGACTAATCTCAAATCCTAACTCTTTAAGGTAATTATAATATTTGTCAACATTAGTTGTCGGAAGTATAGCACCAATCCAAGCTGCATAATTACCTTTACTAGCTTCTTTGATTATAGCAAAGTTTATTTGATCTAATATATGCGGGTCTAATACAGCAAACCTAGATATAGTCTTTGCTTCTGTTGCTTTAATCATAACTTTTTAATTTTTAAACTAGCATCCTTAAACCATATATTAAGTCTATCTATAGCACTATCCCATTCAGATTGAGAGCACATTTCATAATACTGTAAGAAATCAATAGTATTTGAAAGAAACTGATATATACCTAAGCACTTACCACTAGGAGTAACTTTAGTTACAATATATCCACTTCCATTACTAATAACTACTTTTAGATAAGAAGATTTATCTTTATAATAGGGATTTAATCTAAGAGTGTCATCATTAGTTTGTGTCTTTTTAAATCTTATATTATTTACTACTTCTTCTATAGTATTATTTAAATTACTTTTTTGATTTAAAAGATCTTCTTTAAGCTTCTCCAGGTCTTCAATAGACATTTCTGAATAGTTATTTATATTTTCTGTTTCCATAACTATAATTTCTTTAATATTTTTACATTCTTAATTAATGGCTTACCATCAGTACCAGTTTCATCTAACAAATCACCTGTTACTAGATATTTATTGCTAGTAAAGTATTTTACATAACATATAAAACTATTAAATGCTATCTCATTTGTTGGAAAGGGAAGAACAGGAGAGTATGTTCCATTTATGTTTTTATGAGCTTCATAAACCGAAACTCCTAATTCTTCCCCAACTTTTTCTTCACCTTTCCAAATACATGATTTCTCATTTTTGGGTATTTCACCAAATCTATAGAATATCATATTATTCTTTTCTAGATTCTGCGTTAATTCCCAAAAATGTTTATCTACTAATTTAGATATATCAGAATCTAAACTTTTTATCATATTTTTATTCATACCTACTCCTCCACTTTTACTCCAAATGGAGCACCATCAACAAAGGTGAATTCTTCGTTAAACATAGTTCGATAACTCCATTCAGTATTTTGAGCACCCATCATCAAACGTTCTTCGTCTATAAGTACAATTAAACGATGAGTACCTGATTTTGTCTTCACCCACCCAAACGGATGATGCTTGCACATTTCTACCCAGCACTCTTCTGCATCCTTGAAAGGGCGGTACTTTGGCTCAGGTTTAATACGGTATTCTATATTATTCCAGTACTCTATTTCCTTCATTTCAGTCCAGTCATTCGGAACATCTGTACCTTCTATGAGACTTGGTTTGGTTCTACACTCAATCATCCTTCCTTCTGCAAATGCTTGCAAAAAAGGATAAAATTCTTTAGCTTGATTTCTATCCATACTCTAACCTATATAATTTTTTTTATTCTTCCACATTTTCGGCATTCTTCAAAGTGGATGTTGCTATATTCCTTATAGACATACTTATGACGATAAGTAACATTTTGCTTCCACCATGTCTTTAAGAATAAGATTATATCTCCTATCATAATTAATCCTCCAACTCTTTAAGTGCTTTTTTTAATTGCATTATGGCTTCAGTTCTTTGAATACTTATAAGCCAATTCATAGAGTTCAGAATTTGAATAGAGTCATGAATATATTCTTTAGCGTTTTTTATACTCATTGCTTATCCTCCTTTGCGTTACATGTTACTTGATCTCCTTCATAATAAGGAGCACCAACTTTAGGTAATATTTTAGTGTTACTATTACAGGAACATTGCATTACCCAAGGTGCATTTACCTTTCCACATCTAGGGCATATCCATCCTTCTTGTGCCATATTCTTTTATTTTTTAAAAACTACCGCAGAATCTACTGGTGTATTTCCTTCATACGTGATACGTAATTCAGTTTTACCTTTATATACATCGATTGCTCGTGGTCTGCTATTTATGTATCCAATAATAAGTAATAAGCCAATTATAAATCCTACATAAGATATTATAACACCTATTTTTTCATCAGATTCATGTATGATTGCTATTCCTAAACAAATAGTAAGAATCACAAGAAGGATTCCTAATATTAACCAAATTTCCATATTCTTTTATTTTTACAATCTGCATTTTACAGTAGAGGGTAGTTAGTTACTCTGTCATAATTTCCCAATCTTCCGCAAATACATCAGATGAAGAAGGAACCCATGAATCAGCACGACCATTCGGATTGATAATCAACATTTGGTTGGTGTAGTCAATGTGAGGATTTTCACGCTTCATCAAGATATTCTTAGCTGACTGAGGAAGTGACTGCATCTTAGGAATGATGTCACCTTCAATGTGTGAAGGAACCTGCTTAACAATAAACAATCCTTTACCATTCCAACCACTACGACGGCAAGCTTTGCCCTCTTTCAAAAACTGAATGACATTTCCAAAACCGAAATGTCCATTTGCTAAATACTCATTATTTTCTGTCATATTACAAATTATTTTATATTCTTATAGAGGATGGTTAGTCTTTTTTAGGCTTAATACCCCATGCAAGACATCCAAATCTAGTGTCTGTGTCAATATTTGAACCATCAAATACAACTTCTTCTCCGCCGATAGACGTTAAAGTAATGCCAATTGGCAATGAAGGATAGAGATAGAGAGGAATCAGACGAAGTCCGAGAGTATTTTTCTCCTTGGTAACTTTTTTCTCAAATTCTTCCTTTGTAAGATGCCCCTTCCCAAATTCAGACCGAATGAGAGAAATCTCTTCTTCAACATCTTCATCAGATTGCCAACTTCCAAAATGCAAAGCCTTACACTGGCTTTCCGTAAGAGCATTCCAATTAATGTCTTTCTTGAACTGCTTTTGGACTTTTTGCCAAGCATCATTGAAACTTTTCTTTTTATATTCTTCATCCCAATGATATACTTGAATGCTTGCAATTTGATTTGCTAGCCATTTCAAAGTATTATTAACCTTTTCTTCTAATGAAATTTGTTTCATATTATTTTTATTTATGTCCCATAAGGACGGTTAAACTTCTTCTCTTTTAAGACAAGCTTCGGGAGTATATTCTGACCAGATACAAGTCCCACCTCTTGTCTTGCATCATCCATTATTTATTTGGTGCTTACATTTCTTTTTCATACGATTTACTTCTTATGCCCGAAGGCGGTTAAACATGTTTGCTAAAATAATGTTCTTTTGTACTTTTTAGATATTCACCACACGTCTCTTTAGTAAGATATTCCGTATCAGAGTAAGCATTAAACTTGCCTTCTTCCACTTTTCTAAAAAGGAATCTAATATTATCCATATCATTAGCATATCCTGTGAATTGCAAATGATTTTGCTGTAAAGATAACCATTCCAAGTATATTTCGTAGTCTCTTTTAGAAAATTTGAACCAACGTACATTGTTCTTGCACCATCCAAAGTAACTTGGGTCAATTCTAAGAACTCTTGTAACTGGCATACCTTTATATTTGCCAAATGTGATTATATTCATATCTACACCTCCATTTCGTGATTAATACCTAGACCGAAGGAGTTAAACATCTATTTGATTTGTACACTCTTCTGTTTCATCAGGAACAGAAATTTCGTCCCATATATCACACCTACCCCCATCATTATAGATACACTGTCTGTGACAGATTCCTCTAATATCTTCTCTTAGCATATGTACATTTTACTTTTTAATATTCAACATATAAGCCAGATCG
>NFZC01015099.1_pt1 | contig 18313 bp, 32 predicted proteins | sample 1095391 | NCBI WGS metagenome assembly NFZC01 (sample SAMN03609890, study PRJNA323583) | gut metagenome | isolation source: feces | host: Rattus norvegicus | place: Denmark: Riget | collected 2013
AGTTAGCCACCCCAGTAATTGAGGTGGCTTTCTTTTTATGACAACTTTTTATATTCTTTAACAAATCTTTGATATAAATCCCTATAATACCTTTGCATCTTCATACAATTCTTTATGCGTGCTATGCCTTTAAATACCGTGATTTTAGTTCTAAAAAACTCATTGGCAATCTCTTTAGTTGTCATTTTCTTTTCATAATGCAGATAGTACCATAATATATATCTGCATATAGAACAGTCGTCTGATGTGTTGTGACTATAAACCTTGCTTTCCTTTATCCCAAAGTATTCGCAAGCAAATTTTACAATTTCTTCTATTTCGGTATTCATAAATAATGTTTTTACAAATATAACAAACATTATACTAATTACCAAATATACTTAGTCGTTGATTGTAATACGTTGATAATCAATTCAATAAATATTTTTAACTTACTTTAGTATATCTTACATCATATATATACTTTTGGTCAGCTTTGAGAAATCAAGGTTGTCAAGGCACGAAGACATAAGAGTGCAATAAAAATTTTTGTAATTATGAAAATTGATACAGGAGGACAAAGCTACAATGTAGTTGGTCAGGGTCAAGGTACTTACAACACTGTCGGAGCATCTTTAGGTATCGCTTCTTTCTTAGGTATGGGAGCAAATAATGGATGTGGTAATGGTATCCTTGGTGGTTTGTTTGGCGGTAATTGCAATAACAACTGCTGCGTATCTCAAAGAGAAGGCGCACTTGCGCTTGCATTATCAGAGGCACGTTCAAAGGAACAAGCTCTTGAGCTTGCTCGTCAAGAGGATGCTAAAATCGCTGACGTATTGAAGCAGACTAATGACGGTCTTATTCAAGTAGCAAACGGTGTATCTCGTAACGATGTACGTTTATCTTGTCTTGAAGAAAAAGTACAATGGATACGTGAGGAAAGCGCACGTAACTTGCGTGAAGCTAAGGAATACGCTGACCACTTGGTTGCTTGCGAAGCTAAGGAAAGACAAGCTGCTGACCAGAACATCTTGGCTTACACTAACGGCGAATTGGCTAAGAAGATTAGCGGTGAGCTTGTTATCGGTGGAGACCAAATCCGTTACGGCGGTTGCCAACCAGTTCTTTGCAACACAAATTGCCTTGGAACAAAGAGCAATCCAGTGTTCTTGAACTCTAATACTGCTGACGTGACAACTATCACTCAGGCTGTTCTTGCAGCTATTAAGGCTTCTCAGACACCAGCTCAGTAAGCAAAAGCAAAAGATTAGTAAGGGGTAGGGAAACTTACCCCTTTAACATTTAAAACAAGATTTATGACATATAGTAATTCAGAAAAATTAGCATCGGTATTAAATAAATATATTCAGCCTGTAATCGTTCAGTTTTCACAAGCTAAAATGAGTTCATTCCCATTTGTGCAAGCAATTGAAAATAAGGTTAAAAGTACAGGATTTGTTTCTCAGAATTGGAGTTTGACACAAGAATTGTCGCCACTTATTGAACCTATTTCGGGTAGTTTGGTAAAACCAATGATTAAACAATATTTGAGTAGTGTACCTGATGCAGCAATACCAGAAATGGCGCATGGTATAGTAGATAAGGCTATCGCTAACGGTGGATTATCTCTTATGGAAGGAAGAGTTCAATTTGAAGTAGAAGACTTACAAGAGTTAAAGAAAATGCTTATTTATAATCTACCTTTACAGAAAGCAGATGAATATGAAGTACTGATGTCGCCACCTAAACAAGAAAGTGAGGTATCAGATGGAACAACAGCTACAACGCATTAATAATAGATTATTAAATATAGAGAATATTCTATGCTGTATTTGTAATAAATTAGATAAGGTAGATTCGGAAGATTTGGCAATATTAAGTTTGCTTGGTAAAATAATCAAAGATATAGAGGGTACTCAAAATGGAATAGATACAGCTAATTTCGGAATTGATACCGCTAACGGAGGTATATCGTTACTTAGCTTAGATTTAGGTACAGCAAATCAAGGTATTACAGATGCCAACGATGCGATAGCAAATATAGACTGTGGTAGTTGTGATTTGACAGAAGTTTACAACAAACTAAATCAGATAATCAATCAAATACCAAACATGACGTGTAGATTTCCACGACCACCCAAACCAGACGAAGAGGAAGAGAAAAAGACAAGTAAAACAACTAAAACTAAAAAGGTATGATGTCAAAAGAACAAATGATAGAAAGATATGAAGAGTTGTACATGAAAATGAAGAACTCTAAGGATGTGAAGAACATGGAAGCCTTCGGGGATGCTATGACATGGTTTTTCAAAGAAATGACAAAGGTTCATCCAGATATGGCAGAAAAGTTCTTATCACATATAGAATGTATCGAATGGGATAACTACTTATCTCAAGACGAAGCAAAAAATATTGGAATGAGAATTGTCAATCAGGACGGAACTAAAGGTTTTCACTGGAATCACGATGTATTCACAAAGACGGTTGAAAGCCTTGGCGGTATGGTAGAAGAAAAGCCTTATTACAATTCATACGCATTGTGTGTTACAGCCAATATGGTTTATAGCGACCATGCAAATAGCATTGCTATGGATATGGGATACAAGACACCAAAGGAAGTTCCTGTTGAAGATATGGCATTGTCATGCTATAGAAAAGCTATTGAAAAGCTGAAAGATATAGATGGTGGGTTTCACGTTAGGAAATACTTTAAAAGCAAAATGTATGCAGACTTACCAATGTGATTTGAAACGTATCGAGGATAAGTTGGATTTTATCATTCAAAAGCTGAATAGTTACAATGCTTTAAAGGATTTTGGAATAGGAGTATTGGCTAATATATTCGGTAATAGAATTGACGGTAAATAATTTATAGGAGGCTATTATTATGTGTAATGGAAAATGTAAATGCAAAGAGCATATAGAGCAAGTACATCAAGAAATGAAAGACTTAATAATTCGTCTTGATATGAAAATGTCGGAACTGGAATTTTTCGCTATAAAAAATAGATTGCTTCATTTAGCGGATGAACTTAAATAAAGTAAAAGGCTACCCATTAATTTGAGTAGCCTTTTTTATTGCTTATGTTACACCTTGAAAAGAGATTTGAATACGTTTGCCGATTTTTCATTTTGGGTAATCAAATTCTTCAGTCTTGTGTTTTCCTCATTCAGACTGCTTATAGTCTGTGTATTCTCATTGATTTTGTCGTTGATGTCTTTGTTTAAGGCTTCTAAATCCTCTTTTGCTTTCTGGAATACACCGAGGATACTGTTTCTTCTTTCTTCAAAATTAGTCATAGTTCAAATGTTTTAGAATGTTATGCGTTTTCGTAAGTAATTGTGATTTCCTCTCCTCTCTGTTTTGCTGGGATAAGATGTTTTTCCATCAAACTCATAAAAGTCTGTGTAGAGTTGATAACTTGTCCTACAGCTTTGTTTTGACCGACAAGCAAGCATCCACTGGTATCTGCTGCTGTGTTTCCTACGTGGATTAAAACTCCTTCATAATTAGGGACATCAATCAAACGTGGAAGTTTGCCATCATAAGGCTGCGCCCAACTTCTGTCTTTAAACTTTGGCGACACAACATCCATTGTGATTTTATATGTACCACAAGGAATAGCTGTCTTTCCATAAATCTTTTCTTCTCTTACGGTATCCTCCAGTGTATCACAAAAATACTCACCGTTCACATACAATCTACCGATTGTATATTCCTCCTTTAAAGCTACTCTTTTAACTAAAAGTTCCATATTATTTATTGTTTAAATTGTTCTATCTTTATTGAACCGTCAAAACGATATTTGCTTTTGCATCTTTCCTTTTTATATGGAATAAGATACACAATACGTTCAATACCGCTTTGAATGATATTCTTTAAGCACTGGTCGCAAGGCTCATGTGTGCAATACAATGTACATCCATTTACAGCTAAACCGTTTTTTGCGGCAAACATTAAAGCATTCATTTCAGCATGGATTTCGTGACTGTCAGACCATTCAGAATGTTTGTCACGTGTAAACTCTTTATCCAGACACTCATTGCAATTAAGGCTTCCGCTAACAGTTCCATTGTATCCCATTGAAATGATACGGTTATCTTTTACAATAACCGCACCAACTTGTAGTGATACACATTTACTTTCTTTTGCAATAACCTTTGCTATCTCTATAAATGTTGACTCTTTCATTTTCCTGTATGACCAAAGCCTCCTGTACCTCTGTCTGTTTCAGATAATTCTTCTACTTCTTTCCATTCTGCAACTTCATGTTTTGCGATAACCATCTGGGCTATACGCTCACCATCTTCTATTGTAAAAGGCTCAGAAGATAAATTAACAAGGATAACACATACTTCCCCTCTATAGTCAGCGTCAATAGTCCCTGGGCTGTTTAACACGGTAATACCTTTCTTTATAGCCAGACCGCTACGTGGTCTCGCCTGACCTTCATAACCAGTTGGCAGTGCCATGTAAAGACCTGTCGGAACAAGACAACGCTGGAGTGGTTGAATAGTTATAGGGCTATCAATATTAGCACGTAGGTCGAATCCTGCTGATAAAGGTGTTGCATACTGTGGCAACGGATGTTTTGATTTATTAATGATTTTCACTTCCATATCAAACCAGTTTAAAATGACTTTCAAAATCTTGTTTTTCTCTTACATATTTTTCGTATGTTCTGACATTATGATACACAACTGCATCCACCCATTCACGTGTAGTTGGGTTTTTCATCCTACAGAAATCTATAATTCTGTAAACACCGTCGTGAGGATAACCGCTTTTGCTTTCCTTATTGATATGCTCAACAGTATCACCTATTTTCATTTCATGTACTTTTTGAGCGTTTCTACCAGTGTTTCATAATCTCTAATGCCCTTGATGCGTTCAAGTTCTTTTCCGTTCTTATCAAGCAACAAAATTGTAGGAACAGTTTTTACACTTCTTACACAAGAAAGGTCAGCTCCGTCTTGTGTGTCAACATCTACAGCTTTGAACTCAAAGCGTGAGTGATTGAATCTTTTCTGAAGTCCGTAAAATGTTGATAACATTTTGTCACATGATTTACACCAGTTTGCGTAGAAAAATAATACTTTCATAATGTTTTAGTTTTAAAAAGTGATTTACTTATTGTTATTATTTGATTGTCTTTTTCTGCTTTCAGTTAGCTTATATAGATTCTCTAACATATTAGATATTCTTTCAGAATTTCTTATTTTATTTTTAATAACATTTAGCCCATTAATTATATTAATATCCTCGTTGAGATTTATCGTAGCACCAACCGAATCTTTTTTTGCTATATGCAAAAGTACATCATCCATAAGAGAAATCAAAGTTTTTGGCACTAAAAAATCCGACATTTGCAAATTTTTTTCTTTCTGTTGTGCATTCCATACGTTTTCATTATGTATAAACGTAACTTCGTGCATTATTTCCAAAGAGGACAATAAATAAGCTTTAATATCTGAATTGTTTACCTTTAGTTTTTTCAGGTGATTGCTGATTGCAAATCTGAGTTTCATAACATCAGAAGATAACTCTTTTGCTGCATCTATTACTGGTTTTTCGTCTTTGTCGTAACATCTGGTTCTTATAATATTCTTAAACTTTTCATACTCTGAGTAAAATCTACGGAAAGACTTCTTTATTTCCTGTTTACACAATCCGTCAATTATAAATTCCCTATATGTTTCTTCTATTGATAACATCATCACCTCAAGCGCAAAAAGTTCAGTCCAAGTAAGATAATCGAGTAATTGTCCATGATTTGCTTGCATCCTATCGTATGCTTCACACTTTAATGTAAAACTGCTGACAGGCTTTATCAGACTTGTTCTGAAAGGTTTAAAGCTATAGGATTGTGATTTTATCTTTATTCTTGGCTGCTCTTTTTCTTGCATTGATTCTTCTTTTTTAGGCAACTCTATTTTATACAAATCACATTCCCTGAAGCTATCAACGTACAAATAAGTTACTTCTGGATTATCATCTGTCTTTTGTTTGTACAACTTGTATTTAGCGCATTTCTCGCACTTTTTACAAGTTTCTGATACCTTTCTATTCTTGATATAGAATTGTCCGCTACAAACGCTATTAATGTCTTTATTTATTGCTTCATAGTCAGCTTCCTTTGCTGTTCTCTGTTTTTTACTAATGCTCATAATCAAATAAGTTTTAGTGCTTCAAGTATTCCTGCGTTTAGACATTGCTCAAATAATTCGTAATACTCTTTAGATTTGATTCGCTTACCTTGTTTATCCAATAGGTCAAAGTATGTTGCGATTCTATACTCATACTCTATTACATCGTACTTACGGCTGTAATGTGGTGATACAACAATATGAATATCATGTGTTTCCCTCAGCCATTTTGCAGCTTCGTATAAAGTAGGGCGAGAATATAATTCTCTATCTTTATCAACACACGTCAACTCACCTTTATTAAAGCCCCAAGACTCTTCTACTATAAATGTATTACAATCTTTATCATATCCTTTTTCTTTCAGCAGCTTCGCTACTTCAAACGAAACGTAATCATCTTTTCTCATACTTTCTCAAATTTTTCCCATAAATCCCTTTCATAACTCAAAGAACCGTTTTTATTAATTGGTCGCCATCTATAGTTCAATGAAGCTGTTAATACACCACTAACAGTAACCTCGCTTATTATACCTTCTTTACCTTTGCAAACAACAAATATATTAGATAAAAAAATAATCGGGATTGTTAGTCCCGACTACTTTTATAAGTTCTTTCTGCGTGCATATTCAGCTATAAGAATACCGTCTCTGTCTGGATGCTTTACATCCTCAAACTGAGGAAACAGCCTGTTCCCAATATCCAAAGATGCTTTCTTCAGTTCATCACCAGTACATCCTTTTGGTAACATCGCTTTCTGCCATTCTTTAGAATCTATGAACATGTGCTTACATCCAAGCAATTCTATCATTATCAATTCTGCTTCGTGGCAACGCAATGCGGATGCTGTAGCTGTAAATCTTTGCGGATTTACGAGTGGTCGTTCCATTACTACACAAACATCATTCTTATCTAAACCACTGAATAACTCCATGAATTTAGAATAATCCAGTCTTGTTATTACCTTTTTCTCTTTTGTATAGTCTTGTTCCTTTTTAACTGGAGTCTTGACAAATTTAGACTCTATATTATCCCCAACTATGCCAATACTACCACTAACACCGTTGTCTATTCCCAAATAAATCTTACTCATTCCTATTTTCCTCCTTTACTACATTTATAATCAGAAAGTGCATACTATCAAAGTGAGGTATAGACTTATGCCATTTCTTGCAGAAAGTCCAAGCATCAACTCCGTATGCCTTCTGAATTTCTTCTTCCAAATCACATATATGTTTTTGTTTCCAATCTACAACCTTGCATCTTATACCGTCAGCCGTGGTGAGATACTTATCACCCTTTGACATTATAAAAGCACAATTATTGGATATTGCAGCAATAGGGCAGTACATGACCGCCCTAAAGTTATGCTTGATGTTATGTTCTGTGGTGCTATTATTATCCATAGATATGCTCATTATATCAAAACCTCCCAGTTTATTCAGAAGTCTTAAAGCTTCACCCAGTGTTTCTGCCATTAATCTATGATGTTTATAACTTCAACATTCTCTGGTAAATCATCCCAGTCTGCATAGCTGTTTGTTATGTAAACCTTATCATAGTATTTAGCAACTTTTTCTACTCCAGCTTTTTGCACTGCATGAGTAACAAATAATTCCAGTCTGGATGGCTTTAATTGTCTGAGGAGTTCTGCAATTCCACAGAAAGTACCTCCACCATCACAAAGGTCGTCAATTACTAATATAGGATTTCCTTCTTTGTAAGAGCCAAAACCGACTATATCAAAACTCAAAAGTTTTCCAGTTGCAACGTCTCTTACTTTCTTGCATATAATAGGTTTAAGTAAAGACATAATATTTGTGCTATATCTCTTGTATGCTCCGCTATCAGGGAAGCACAAATCGCACTCATTAAATTTGGTATTATTAAGACCTCTTAAATAAACACCACTTGAATTTTTTATCATACTCAAAGAACGCTGAGAATGCGGCTCATATATATACACATTCTTAGCATTAAAGGAATTGATTACATCAGCAACAATCTTTAAACTGAATGGTTGTTCAAATGAGAACAATCTATCACAGCGCATAGACATTAAGTAGAATATCTCAATCTCTACAACTTCAACACATTGCCTATTCAAAATGTCAGATAACTGCATAAGCAGGAACAAATCATCCGAACTTTTGATACGGCAGCGAATTGCCACCGTATCTTTTCTATTAAGTTCGTTTATTCTCAAATGCTTTTCTCCGTCAGGAAAGCTGATAACTTCGTATCCTTTACCTCTTACAAAATCAATTACTTGCATAATCTTTCACGAATTTCTTTAAGTGAAACTTCTTTTTTCAATTCTCCATTTTCAAAAACTACTTCAAGGCATCCACCTTCTTCTTGTTCCTTTGTAACACAGTCGGTTGCATAGTAAACACCGTTTTCGTCTTTATCGACACGGATGAGTCCTTTAAGAGAGTTTTTCATACCGCTATCTGTTTTAGGCTTCTTGAAGATTTCTTTTGGCTCACCGTTAATCTGACACCATGTAGCTTTCATAGCAAAGCCTAAGCTATCACGAGTTCTATACTGGTATGTAAATGAACCGATACCCAGAACAAGATTTGTTGCGGCAAATCCCTTTTCTTCCAATCTCTTGTATATTTCTTTCTGTCTTTCGATTGTGATAGAGTCACCATAAATAACACCGATATGTGGGTCTAATACCTTGGAGCCTTTTTCATTGATAGTGCCACCAAATACATCCCAAAGAAGTTCGTAAACACCCTTATATATTGTGTTATCTAACTTTTCATACTTAAACTTAGCTTTTTCCCACATATCAATGAAATAGTATTGCTTGTCATATCTATTCCAACTGATATTGGTTAGGGTTACTCGTGTGTATTCACCTTTGTATTCAAAAACCATTGAATATTCACTAACACCACATTTGCCGTGAGGTGTAATTGCTGCTACTCTATCGAGGATTGTTTCTTCATAGAAGTCCTCAGCTTCTTCGGTTGTTTCAAATTCATCTTTTATATGAACCACATCTTCTGTTACACCACAGATAATATCCACTGGGTCTCCACTGTCAGGTCTGATAACCAGTCTTCCGTCTCTTGCAAGAATTTCATCTTTCAAGCGTGGAACGTAATCTGTAACAACTTTCCATAAATCCCAAGTGTCAGAAACAATTGAAACAAATCCTTTAGGATACAACTCAGTGATAAATCTTTTGAATGTTTCAAACTCATTGTCAAATCCACCTGCACACATAACTAAATGTTCTGAAGCTGGAACTGTAGCCGCAATAAGTTCTTTTTCTGCATTAGCGTTGTAATACTCTTCTACAGCATTGATAGCTGGAATTGTTTCTGAACCAAAGAATGAAGTCAAATGCCCCATACCACTTGTAATAGATGCTTCCAAACCAGCCATACCACGCATAGAAAAGTCATGGCAAAGGAAACCAAGTGCTACATTCTTGTCAAATCCAGTTTTTTCAGCGTGTCTTTCAAGTTCCTTTCTGTAAACCCTTGCTGTAGTTGCACTGGTCATAGGTAGCCACAATTCGCAAGACATGATTGTTTCAAGGTAGTTTGTTATCCAGAAGAAACGTGGGTCAGTGTTGATGATAGTAAGCATCGGCACACGGATAGGACAAATAGAACCTTCAGGTAATGCCTTAACCTTAACTGGCAGATAACCCAGCTTATGCAGTTCTCTGATATGTTCAGTTCCTACGTTATTTTCACCTAAGAATGTATCAATTCTTCTTCTGAAGCTCTCCACCGCAACATCTTCAACAAGTTCAAAGAAATTCTTATTGAAATATTCCATAAGGTATTTCTTTACAAAGTATTGAATACCAAAAACCACACATCCATCTGTAGCTTCTTTAAAGTATTCATTACTTCTTGGAGTCCAGTTTGAATATACAAATTCTGTTCCTTTTGGGTACTGTCTGCGATGGTCTAATTTGTAGCCATCAGTTAATTCTACTGCGTTCATAATGTTTAAATGTTTTTTAAAAATCCTCTTTATTTAATTCAAGTTCTACTCTCTTATCTGCTATAATAGGTTTTATTCCAAACTCATCAAAAATTGTTTGCTGAAACATCTTTTCGTTTGATTGACCGTCTGATAAATGTACAAGCATTAAAGTTCTGAGTTCTGGGTTTATGTTTCTCTTAATAGCTTCGATAGTTTTATTTATCTCCATGTGAAACTCACCATGAGAACGTATTTGCTCGTTTCTGCATAGATTATCTATCATCAAGTCTTCGCTATTGTTTGCCTCTATCAGCAAATGATTTATCCCTTTTATCTTGTAAGGAAAGCTAACCGCATCTGTACAGAAAGCTAAAGTTCCAAAATCATCATGGGTGATTATGTATGCAAAGTTTTGAACATTGTGTTCAACCAGTAACGGCATTACAATAAATCCACCTATTTTGTATTTGGTTTTTGGCTGAAGTACATTTACTCTATCGAACTTATTAGCTACTTCCTGACAGGAATATACTGGTATCTGAGCATTCAAAGCGTTAGGAATTGATTTAGAATGGTCTCCATGAATATGTGTAACAAGTGCATAGCAATTAGATATATCGTAATTTAATCCTTGTAAAATATCTCCCCACTTGCAACCCAAATCAAGAAGCAGATGTTCGTCACCTGCTTCTATGATATAGTTGTTACCTTTAGAGCCGCTACCTATACATATTAACCTTGCCATGATTAAAACAAGTTTGGCATTAACTCTTTAATCTTCAAGTTACACAATCTACCCAGTTCTTTGAAGTTGATGATAGGGTGTTTAAATTCTTTTACGAAATTCCAACAGTCTTCACGAACCAAATCATAGTAAACTGTATTCAATAACTGAGGTATCATTCTTGAGTTCCAGCCTTCATTGTTTTCCTGAATTTTAGCAAGAGTCTTTTCGCACAATGCCAAAGTTACATACTTGTTTACGATTTTCTGTTCAACAGTAAGACTTCCTTCGTTGACTTTTCCTCCGCACATGACTTTTGTATGTTTATCCTTAAATTCGGATGTTACAATTTTACCCCATACGACTCTGCCGTATCTGTTTACATAGTCATATCTCTTTATGACAATTCCCTCTCCAGCTCCACTGTTATCTTTAATGAGATATGTATTCTTATCCAACAAAGAAGTCAAATCGTCATAAGTAGGATTATTGATTATTGCGATAGGTGGCAGATATTCGATATTGTACATATCAAGAATGAGCTTGTATTCATCGTAAGGAAGGTATCTGAACTTATCATCGCCCAGTTCTTCGATTACATCAAATACATAGAACTTTCTCCAGCAATCATCACGATAAGTTTTCAAAGAATGAGGTATGAGCCATTCACCGTAAATTCTTAGATTTGGATTATCCTGTAAGCATTTAAGGATGTTTTCATCTTTGATGATACTTGCAAAGAAACCTCCGTTATCTTGACCGATACTCAGTTCTCTATTTCTACTTCCTGCATGGATAGTACCATCTTCCCCAAGCCATACGCTTGAATTTGTTCTATCTATTTTAGGGAATATGTAACATATACCTGCATTTATGTTTTCACACTCTTGTGTTCCAAATCTCTCAACGTGTTGATATTTTCTAAATTCCATAGTTCATAAGTTTATGGTAGCACCCGAAGATGCTACCGTTTTTTTTTATTTAATAAGTTTATCACTATTCATTGAAATAATTCCCTCAAGCAATTCTGCATGTGTGCAATCAAGCACAACTACACAATTTGGATGATAATTTTCGTTAATAAAGTCAATCAATGGCTGCGACAACTCTTCAAACTTTTTTCTTAACTCTTCTTTATCCATAGTTTTTTTTAAAAATCTGCGTCTGGTTCATTCTTTGGTTCTTCTGCTGGCTTAATCACTTCACCAGTGCTTGTATCTACAACATCGCCTTGTTCTGTTGAAATTTCTTCAAATTCAGCATCTACGGCTTCTGTTGGTTGATTTTCTTCTCCACCTTTAATCTCGGTCTCTGTAGCCGCATAAGATAAGTCAGGTGTTGAATTGATAATCATATTACAACCGCTATTCACCAGAGTTTTTCCAATCATCTTTTCAGTAAATTGCTTATGTGTAGTCTGTTCCTTACTTGATGATTTACTCCATGCTGTAAGGATTTGCTTTTTACTCATAATGTACAAATCCTGACCGCCATTTGCCGTTGGAAGATACATGTAAGCACCGACAAAATCCTTATCCAAGTTCTCAAGACTCTGAGAGTGTTTTACCAGTTTCTTACATCCAGTCTTAGGGTCTATTTCATAAACGAACTCATCACCTTCGTGTACGACTACTGGGTGTGGGTCAAAGTCTGGATAGATACGCTTAACTTGCAATGCCTTACCAAAGTAAGATTCGTGCATACACAACTTATCGCCTCTGACGATGAAATAACATGTTTTTTTAGATGCATCCAGACCTAAAACAGCCATTTGGAAAAGAGCCGAAGCAATACTATTTTGAGTACATACTTCCAAAGCTGACTTACCATTCTTATCTTTCAAGTCTGATAAAACGAGCATACTCGCCTTAATAGCGTTTACATAGTTATAATCTTTTGGCATGGAAAATCCAACCTCACACAAACTATTTACTCTTGTAATCACGCTGTCACCTACATTTGTTTTTACAGTTGCTACATCTTTTGTTGCCATAGTTATACTTTTAAAGTGTTTAATTTATATTCGATTAATATACCTCTTTGCCCTCTACAGATTTATATATTATCTTTTTACCAGTTCAATATAGAACGAATACAAATATATTATATTATTTTTTTGTAACATCCAATTACTGACAAAAAAATAAAGCAAAACTGCATTTTTAACAATTATTTCCAAATCTATTATTCGATGATGTGAGGTATAAACTCGCTCATATTATCTGTCACCTTGGAAGATGTTTCTCGGATACCCATTCCTGCCGAAACTCCTCCTATCACCCATGAGCCTATCACAGGATATTTCCCATCGAAAGAAGGTATTTCTACCAGTTCCTGATATACATAGCCTTCTTCTCCATAGTCGCCTTCTGTGTGTTCTATAATCTCTCCGTCTTTTACCAGTGTGACATTAGCTCCTTCACGGCTGAATACAGGCTTTTTGCAATAGTTTTTCATGTCTGAAGTCAGATGGTCGGTGCATTTCAGTATATAAGGAGAGTCAGGATAAAGCTCACTAAGAATAGGCAGCATAGCCTTGTTAGACATCAAAGATTTCCATAATGGCTCTATCCAGAGAATATCAGCGCAGCATCCATCCACGCTTTCATTCATCATCCATTCCCAAGGATAGAGTTTAAAACAACATTCCACACGTTCACCAGCAGGGTCATAGAAAATACCATTATCCAGATAAAGCTGTTCCATTTCTATTTCAGCCGTATTCAGTCCTGCTTCCATCGCTGAAGCCACAATGTATTGAACCGTCTCCTCGTCTTCCACGTTCTCACGACAGCATACAAAGTAATATCTGTCTTTATTGTATCTTGCATGAATGTCACGAAAGCTTTGCACCAGTCCTTCGTGTATTCCATTAAACTGGTCGTTGTGCTTAAATAAGTCCTCTTTCCATTGCCATTGCACCATAGAGGCTTCAAGCAGTGAAGTAGGAGTATCCGCATTAAACTCCAGCAGCTTCGGTACACCGTTTATCATGGCAAAATCGAACCGTCCGTATAGTGAAAGGTCGTCAGCGTTCCACGACTGACGAATAGCCTCTGCCATTTGCGCTGGAATATGTAATCGTTCAAAAAGATTGTTATCAATGATGTACTGTACGGCATCCACATACATCTGGTAACATGCGTTCGTTGCTTTTTCGATTTCTTCGATTTCTTTCATAGAGAAAGTATAATAAGCATTCTCCTTCCAGTAATCTGTATGAAAGTTGAATCCCATGCTTTCTATTTTTTCTTTATAATTAGCTCTTGGATTAATCTTTATTCTTTTCATTATTCAAATTTATAATATAATTAATAAGTAGGGTAGATACAATACCAAACATTCCTATTCCGCTTAGGCTTACGAATACAGTAAAAATCCGTCCTCCAGTGGTGACTGGATATAGGTCTCCGTATCCTATTGTAGTGACCGTGCAATACGTCCACCACAATGCGTTTTCGGCAGTATTTATAGACCCCTTCTCATACTCAAAGAAAAGAATAAGTACGGGGCTTATCAACATTAGTAGCATAAAAACAATAAAGAAGCAGAATCGTACTGTCTGTATTACGTTGTTACGACAGTAAGTAACAAACCGATTTATGCTACCTATTATTCTTATGAGCTGTATGATGCGTACCAGCCGAAATGTCTTCAATACAGGCAACCATCCCACAGGAAAGCTTGCTGCTATGTCTATCATGTTTCGGAGAATAAATTTTCCTTTTTGGGGCGCATGGTATAACCTGTATATCCATTCACCGATAAACACGAAACAGCACACATTGTCCATCCACCTTAGCAGTCTTCCCATTTCAGGATTTACAGGTATTAATTCCTGAAACAAGAGTGAGAATACTACAAATACGGTAAGCGAAAGGACTACCAGTTCGATAGGAGAGAGATTGAAATCATCGTCCATCAGGCTGAAATTGAATGTCCACGTCCTGTACTTCCAAACACTGCTCCTTTGCTACTGCTTTTGCTGGAAGTAGAACTACTGAAGGAAGAACGGCTCGGTGTTACCCCAGACCTCACACTGGCTGGTGGTGTGACTTGTACACCCGAAGAATTAGTATAACTTCCTGTTGAAGGATAGTAGTAATAAGTGTTACCTCCTGCACCTGCCATCATCCAACGCATCATCATTGCGTCCCATATCCAACTGTTGCCGTTACTATCACGGTAGGTCTGATTGTTAACTGGGTTTTCTGGTAAAAGGCATCTTTCTCTGTTTGTAGAGCAACTACAACTGGAAAAGAAAGCAAGCGTAAGTACCGCTATTGCACCTGAGTATTTCATATATTTTTTAGTGGGTTCAATAAAGCCGCCCAAGGCTGTTATTTTTTTTGTTTTTGTAAATCGGAAACTCAAATTCCTTTGTTTAAAAATTTAATAAACTTGTCTATAACTTTATTACTTAGGTAGAACCTCACTTCTTTAAGATTGTCGCCATTATTATATTGGTTCTTATCGAACCTGCACACCATCCATAAAATACAAAAAACGATAGTGTATATATAGTTCCAAATAAATATAAGTGAAGATATAATACTTAAAAGGTAAACCCATACAGGGAATTTATATCTACCTTTATCTACAAAAGGATAATCTTTCCAATAACCATAAGTAGAATTTCTTTCCCTAACTTTGTAGTTAGTACATCTTAGGAGCGTACCTAATATAAGTACGCTCACTATAACTGATATTATGTATCCCATTATTTTACTACATTTTTAAACAACTGAGGAACTTCTCCATATACAGGCAACTTTCCATCCCATTTTTCAATCCACATCTTCTGCAAAATAGCTGGAGTCAATGCTTGTTCTCTGAGTTTGTTAGCTTCTGCTTCTGCTTTAGCCTTAACCAACGCTTTTTCAGCTTCCGCTTTTGCAACAAGAACTTCATTATCTACCTTAGCTTTATCTTGTATCGCTTTATTTTTAGCCGTAATTGCATCTAAAAGAGCATCAGGATATTTAATACCAGTAGTCACCTTTGAAACTATGAAATTTTCTTTAAGCAATTCTGCACTTAATCTATTTTCTATTGCATTCTGAAACTCTGTCTGGTTACTGATTAATTGATTATCGCTTCGGCTGTTAATTTCTTCCTTAAAAGCATCTTGAACAATAGGAACTAAAGTATGATTTATAACATGACTCATATCCTTTCTGTATTTTTTAAATACTTCAGGAGAAGAGCCTGGTTTTACAGAAATCATAATAGTAGGGTCAAATGTAAATTTAGAACCGTCTTTACTGTTAAACTCAAAAGGGTCATAATCTACAGTTTGAACATAAGTAGGATACTCATAAACTGTAGTAGTCCAAGGATTGTACCAGACGATACCAGTAACCAAGCTCACATCGTCAACGCCCTTATCCGAGCCATACAGATTTACTTTGATACCTTCGTGACCAGCATCAATCTTTTCATAACAAGATGTTAAACTCAAACTCAACACCGCCAACATAATGGCGAAAAACACATTAAACTTTTTCATTTCTTTTTTGATTTTAAATTAGTAAAAAATTTTGTTTTAGTTAATATAAATACAATTGCATAGATAGCAATTATGCCTAATAGATTTTCAATTGTAGATGCACTTGAAATCATTTCAAGGGATAAATTCAGTCCTATAAAAAAGAACAAGACCCCCAATAAAATCATAAAGTATTTCATATAACTTCAAGTTTAATTATCTATTCTGAGCATCTGCAAACTCTGGCTTTACATCTGGGTCAGCAGTATAAGGATAAACATCCATGATAGCTGTTTCCTTGATACATACAGCGTTATAATCAGCCATAGTACCTTTCATACCCTCTGTTAATTTAGCCATTGCATCACGTAAATCTGCTGCTTGCACAAGGACGTTTGTTTTTGTCTTCTTTTCCGAGCCAGTTTTTTCATCAAGAGTAATAAATTCCAGTTTACAAGCGAACCACTTGTCTGCGGACTCTTCATCACAGAAGAACAACTCTGAGTAATTTGCACGTTTAATGTCGGAAACTGTAAATTCACCAGTAATAAATGGTGTAATTTCTTGAATTATTCTACTTTCTGCTTCTGTAAAGCTGAGCGCATCGACCAAGTAAGGCTCTGTAACCTTCTTGTTCATTCCATTCTCCATTACTTTATCGTAACGGATTTTGCATTCAAAATAATTGTGTAACATAATTAATTGTTTTTATTTATTTATACTTCCAAATAAAACCTCCAGCATAATTTCTTTTCCCATTCATTGCCAACCATATACTTCCAGATGAAATCCCAGTTATTCGGCTGGCTTCACCTCTTGATTCGTATTCTTTTACAAATTTTCCATCAATAGTGTATTGGATTATGTTTCTATGATTATAACATTTAGAACCATACATACCAAGCCTACCTTTACTGGTTTTTTTCTTTAAAACTTTATAAGAATGTTTCTCGTTTTCTGAAAAAGTACACCATTCTAAATTTGAAATATGATTATTATGCTTATTCCCATCCTTGTGATTTATACAAGGCTTATTTTCTGTATTTGGAATAAAAGCATTAGCTACTATCCTATGAACTAAAACAGCTTTTACTGTTTTATCTTTACATAACTGAGCCTGAATATAACCACTATTTGTATAAAGGGGTTTAAGTTCTCTTTTATATCTGTAAATAGAACGGATTTTACCAAAATTAGAAACTTGATATAATCCCTCATATCCTTCAACATCCTTCCATTCTTCAGTCACACTACCTCCTTTCTAAATAATAGCACTAACGTAGTACCCACGTTTAAATTAATAATTCGGTTATCAATCACACTGCAAATATACACAAAATATTTGATATTCCAACAATTTATTGGTTATTTTTCAAATATTTTTCTACCTCATCTAAAGCCTTACGCATGATTTCGATTGACTTAACATTATCAAATACTAAATGTACAGTAGGTTTTTCATTATTCCATTCTTCTAAATGTTTACTTCCTACTTCAGCTATATTATCCAATTCTTGCAGCATTACCGATGCGGTGTTGTGTTTTTTGTTTCCACCTATTGCTACGTGAATTTTGCCACCGAATATCACACATAAATCCTTTTGGTCTTTTGATATAAATATTTCGCTTTTCATAATTCCTTTATTTCTAAGTCAGATTTTGTTATCAACCTGATTCCGTTCTGGAGTTCGTGTAAATATTGGAAGTCAAATCCACCAATAGTTTCATAGCAATCATTATCTATGTGGCAATACCAATCTCTATCAATAGAATTTGTTTCTCCCTTTCTAATGGATATAAAGCAATTATTCACAAATGTTTCATAGTCATCGGCTGGAATATATGCTTCCTTACATTCTCTTCTAAAACCTATTTTCTTCAAGATTTTATCCGTAACCTCTATCGGCATCATATCTTTATCAACACCGTCAAAAGGGTCAGCTTCATTGCCTTTAAAGTTAAGATAACAGTAACTATCCCCTATACCAACAACCTGCATTGGATATTTACTTTTCTCA
>NFZC01003450.1_pt1 | contig 18201 bp, 25 predicted proteins | sample 1095391 | NCBI WGS metagenome assembly NFZC01 (sample SAMN03609890, study PRJNA323583) | gut metagenome | isolation source: feces | host: Rattus norvegicus | place: Denmark: Riget | collected 2013
AAAAGCATTATTAAAGTTAGGCTACTGATTAGCAGAAGTCCAAGGCATTAAAGTAGTTAGAGGATTACTAGATAAACTAACTGTACTCATATTTTATATTTTTATGCATAACTTATGCTATATAATGTTTTAATAGCAGTAATTACTGCTAATTTATCTCCTTTATATCTTATTCTAATCTTTATCCATTTATCTTTAGGTTTAACTTCTCTATTTTGAGATTCTTTCCAATTCCATCTAACTATAGCTCTATCTTTAGATTCTTTTGGAAAATCATCTGGATAAGTTAGATTTTCTTTCTATAATACAACATCTGGAATAGGATTCTAACCTATTTCTATAGGTATTTTATTTACATCTAAGGTTCTTCCTCCTATTAAATCATTCTAATCCCATTCAGGTTCGTTCTTTTGAACTAAGTTAATTGGATTTATCTATACATCCCATTTGTCTTCTTTGTAATGCATATTACCTCTCATTCTACCTCCAGAATCTTGTATATTAACAGCTTTAGCATGATTCCAGATTCTATATTCTGTATTATATTTAACTATTTCAGCTCCCGCTAATTGAGAGAAATTTTTAAATTGAGAACTACCATCTTTTAAATAATAGTAATCTTCAATCTCATTAAAAGAATCTTTCCTATTATAATAGAGAGGGAATAGAGTTGATTTATCATATCCAGATAACATTATCTTCTATCCACTCTATATATTATATCTCTAACGATGTTCTGAATCTAGATTTACATAATCAGAATTAAATAAAATATCACTACCGTTATATTGATAAAATTCTTTAGTAGCTTCCTATCTAATATACATATTCTTCTTATCTTTAGCAAACTCATAACAATCTCCAATTATTTCATAATGGAATGACTCTGGTTCAGCATAATTACTGATAATTTCTAAGTTATCAAATATCTTATGAGCTTGTGGATTATCAGCTACTACAAATTCAAACTCAAATGGATGTTGTTTACCATACCAATAAGTAGGATAAATTTTATCTGCAATATCTATTATTCCAGCTTGTCCATGTTTCCAGAAATCTGTAGTTAAGAATTGCATATTGTATTTAGGAATTACCGCTATAGTAGATTGATAATATCCTGCATCTACTTTAGTTCCATTTGTAAATCCAGTAGTATATGCTTCTGCTAATGTAGGATTAATTCCATTATAAGTTACTTTAATATTAGCTTTAATATTAAGTAGTGTTACTATTTTATCAGGATTTATTCTGTTATCTGGATCAAGATTCTATCTTCTACCTTGATCATCTTTTATAATAGAATATTTACTATTTAATACACAATTATTTAACCAAAGTTCATTCTAACTTTCTGTATTTTCTTTATTAATAGGTTCTATACTTTTTGGATTATCTAACTTAATTTCCTCGTTACCTCTAATAAATAATTCAGAACATAATTCTGTAGCGTTCTTTTTAAGATATAAGTAATATTCTCCATTTTCTTCAATAATTCCAAATTTTTTCCAATTACCAAATGTATCTCTAACTAATTCGTAAGATGTTTCTACTGTTATACCTGTTCCACTAGGAAGAGTTCTATTTTCTAAAGATAGCTTTCCTATTTTATATCCTATTTGAGCATCATTAGGAATAATATTCTCAGTTAAACATATTCCATCTGAGAAATTATTACCTTTCTTACTTATACCTAATTTAGCAATCCATTTAGAAGTATTTCTATCAAAACTAAAGTATTGATTATATATATTTTCAGAATAACTAGGAACCCAACTATAGAATGTAATCCACTTTTCTTTAGCTTCATTCCAACATAAATTCCATACTTTCTCTTCAAATCCATAAAGATTATCATAGAAAGTAAACATTACATCATATTTAAATTTATTGTAATGTGCTTTTACATTTCTAATTCCTATAATAGGTTCTAATTCTCTTTCAGTAAGTGATATATTATTATTAAGAAACTCTTGAATTTTGAAATCTGAAATACATTCAAAATTCTATCCGTTTGTTCTCCAAATTTTCTTTCCGATTGTATCAACTCCATAGATACCTTGTGGGGTCTTTATAATTGATTCTCTCCATTGACTACCAAATGTATCAGAAAGAATTTTTGGATTCTCTGGAAGTACGTTAGAAGTGTTTACATAAACATTTCCACCGCTTCCTTCTCCTGCTAAAGCTCTTTCATTAACTGGAATTAAAGCAACTCCGTGCTCAAAAACACAAAGAAGATTTCCACCAAGTTCTATTAATTTAGTAATAGAACCATAAGTTTTAGGATAATCTCTGTAGTGAGTTAACTAAAATACTCTAAACCCATTTTTAAAAGCATCATTTACATGAATATCTGAGTATGCTATTCTATTAGTAAAGTCATTTTTAATAGCAGGTACATCTGGAACTTCAAAATTATATTTTTCAGATACTGATTTTTCAAATCCTTTATTGTAACAAAGTGCTTCTGGAACTTTATATACACCGGCTGTAGATAATGGACATTTAGGGTAAAATGTTCTAGGATGTCCAGTAAGAGCAGTTTCATCTACAATAGATTCATCTTCAGCTCTAATATTTAAATTAAATGTAGATCTAACAGGTATGGTAATCCAAGATCCTAACTGTACTGCATTAACATCACCTAGATTTATTTTCTCAAAATTTTCTTTTTTAACGACTCCATCAGAAACTTCAAAATTATTTTTCCAACATTTTTCATCAACTATTTTATCATTAACTGGAGCAGAGGGATCTTGAAAATTTCTATTTAATCTATGAGTAAATTGGCATATATAGCAATCTCCTCTATAATAAATAGGATTATTGTTAAAATCTTCTAATAAGTACCTATCACCTATAGCATAATATGGAGATTTATCATTATAACGTATATTAAAATAATCTTCCATATTACTATAATTATAGTTAGGAACTTTAATACTTATTAAAGAACTTTCATAAGAAGTATTATTTATTCCTAAATAAGGTCCAAAAGAACCTCTTACTAAATTTACAGCATCTTTAGAAATATTTTTTATTTTAACATACTCATATCTAAATGCTTCTTCCGCTTCACCTGCTCTAGCAGAGTAAAAAATATCATCAATAGCTACTAATTTTACATTATCTTCTACACCTATTATTCTAACATTCTAACTTTGATTAAAGAAATCCTCTTTTTCTATATAGTAATGTCTATCGTTATATTTATCTCGTTTTAATGTTCCTTTAGAAATTTTTTCTATAGTAAATTTATCCCCGCTAAATAGAGTATTTAAATATGGAGAATTTACATCATATTCAGGGCATATAGCAGCTGTAGTAATATCAGAACTTGATAAATATTGTAATTTTGTTAAATAATCATGTGTTAATAATTTAGTATCTTTATCAAGAAAGCATTCTACTAAATACTACATATCTTTTCCATCTTCCTAATAAGGAATAGCTGGTATATGACTTTCTCTATCTACTCCAATAGTAAAAGCTTCACATAGAGTTGTAGGTAATCTCTTCTATCTTACAAAAAAGAATCCTTTTATTTCAAGTTCTTTTAATTTATTTAAACAGCATCCTTGTTCATTTTCACGTTCGTCAAAACTAAACTGAATACCATATATATATCTTGCATCAGTATCCTAATTTTTTATAGAAACTACTCCTTTTACGTTTTCTAAATAGTTTCTAGAAGTTTCATTTATACTATTACCTCCATCCGAATAAATTAGGAAATTTTCTTCATTATAAGCTATGTAATTTCTATTTATGTTTCCTAACTAATCTGAACTTTCAAATGTATATTTTTGAAATACCGGGTTTTCATCTAAATCTTTTATTCCTCTAATATTAAATACAGAACTAAGTGTATTATCTTTTAAAATATATACTATTCCAAATCTATATATTTCATTAGGCCAATAACCTACTTTATTATATATAAATTTAGAATTATAATAAGAATTACTATAGTTCTTCTAAGGAATGTATTCCTCATTTACTATATCTTGTATATTATAGATCTCTTTTTTAATTTTAGGTACAATTCTTAAAGATATATCCTACAATTCTTTATAATTTATTTCTGGTTTCTATATATTTCCTAGAAATAACATATTCTAACACTAATCCTATGTTTCTACAGAACCAGCTACCTAATAAGCTAAATTTATCTAATCTACTGATATTTCAGTTTTATCTTCAAATCCAGAAATTTTTATCTAACACATATTAGCAGAATTCACTAAAAATTTCTATTCTATCTTATATGCTTGTACTGTAGGATTCTAGAAAATATCAGAAGTAGAAACAGTATAATAAACAGATATATATTGATAACCAGGATCTATATTCTATAATAAGAAAGATACTCCTTTATGAGAATCTGCATTTCTAAATTGACTCTATATATTATATGGATCAGTACCTATAAATATAGAAACTAATCCAGATTCTGCAATAAAATCTGTTTCATTTTCATCAGCATCCATATACTTAAAATAGAAATGATAATTTCCAATAGACATTCTTCCACTAGAAAAAGTTCCATAATATATAAGTTTAGGAATCAAATTAGTTCTTTTATATAAAGATGTATCAATATCAAATTGAGAACCCTAATCATAGATATTAGTATCATTATCTCCCTTTCTATCTACAATTTGATATTTATTTCTACCTAACGGACTAAACCTAGAATTAATTAATCTAGGTATATTTTTTCCATCATTTAATACTAAATTAACAGAACCATCATAAGAATACTAAGGTAATATATTAACTGGATGCTGTATATCAAATTTTAAATCAGATGTTTCGAAATCAACTAGTTCTCCCTTTCTTCTAAGAATTGGAGATTCACTTATTGTTAATTCCTAATTTTTATTACGCCATATTAATTGATCATTACCATATTCTATAATAGAAATATCAGTTACTTCTTTCTCTTCCTTAGTTTCTTTATTTATAGTATATAAAAGTATACCTTGATCTTTTAATTCTTCTAAGGATAAAAGACGTCCATTATATTCAAACATAGATTTTGATAATCTATAATTTCTTAACGGGTTATACTCATATACTAAATTACCTTTTTGTGGAAGTACCTTATAAGCACTAGTAAAACTTATAGGACTAGCTTTAAATAAAGGATCAAAATCTTTTATATCAGTTGTTGTCATTTTTCATCTGGTTTAAACTTTTTAAATATAGATATATCTTTCCAACTGGTCCAATCTCCATGTTTTTCACCCTTATGACATCCCCATCTACCCTAAACACCTCTAGAATTATTATAGCCATCTTTAGAAATAGTTAAATAATCATTTCTATTATCATATTTTAAAAAAGAAGAAATGTTACTACTACAATATACTAAAGTATTAGATATAGTTCCGGTAAAACTATTAGTTGAATTAATACTAATATTATTAATTATTTTAAAATTAGTTCCAGCATTAAAATCAACTAATTTATTATTATTAACATAATATAAAGAGTTTTCTTTAACTTTATCCTATATTGTTATATTATCTGAATATATACCACTTTCAACATAATTATCTAGTGTAATCTCACTACCCTAATATTTTAGATACGTATCTAATAAAGTATTTTTAAGATTAATATTTATATCTACAGTACTATATTCAGAACCATCGTTAATTTTATATGTAAAACAAGTTTTATCAACAGTATCTGGAAAAGCTTTTTTTATATCTTCTATCTCTTTATTAATAAATATTAAATGGGTATCATTTACTTTATAACTATATTTAAATTTAATTTTTAATTTCTCTGTAACATTATCAAAATATACAATATCATTTACTGATTGTGCTTGTATAGATGTATTATATATTTTTCTAACATATGTTTGTAGAAGAAAAGATAATAATAAGTCTTTAAAAGTATATCCAACACTATTAAATGTATCACTATGTAATGCTGTTTGTTTATATAAATTAAATGAAGATCCTTTTACCTAAAAGAAATTATTTAATGGATAATATACAGATTCGTTATTACCTTTTATAAATAACCATATAGTTAATAAATTTGTTGGAGAAGCATTTTCAAACCATTCTTTACGTTTTTTAGCTTTCTCTTTATCATCATTACTATCAAATCTAAAATTTTTACCTTCACCATTATAAGTAAAATGATTTGTTCCTGCATTTATTAATACTATTGGTACTATAGATACATCAGCTGACTACTAGCTTATAAAAGAGCTAAAATCATTATTTGGAAATATATCATATCCAGGATCTCCAGCTGAATCCTATAAACCTACTGCTGTATTATCACGAAAGTTTATTTGATTATTTTCATAATAAGGATCAACACGTCCATTTACATGATATATTCCATCAGTACCTTGATTATCTGGACCTCCATTAGACATACCTAAACCTAATGATAAATCTAGACTAATATCATTATTAATACTTTTAAAACCATATTTTTGTAAATCATTAGATGATTGTAATAGAGGTGCATAGTAATTCTATACTGTTACATTTTTATTAGTGTGATTAGCTGATATTCTATTATAAAAATCTCCATTTAAAGTAATAGTTAATTTATTACCAGATTGTGTAATATTTGCAGTATAATAATCTTTTTCATCTTCTTCATCTTCTTTACCTATTACTTTTCCTTCTTCATCTTCCTTACCTATTACTTTTCCTTCTTCATCTACATTCTAATTTATAGCTACGAAATCATCATCAAAATCTAAATTTGTTTGTACTTTATGAGCTTCATAAGATAAATATGGTGTTACATCATTTTCAGAACAAGTAATCTTACTATTAACTAAAAATGTATTAAAAAAATCATTTTCTAGATGTAACTATAAATTTACATCTACTTTTCCATTTAAAGTAGTTTTAATTGTACCTTTAACATTATCTGCAGTCCCTGTTAATACTACATAAGATCCGTCAATTTGTTCTTTCTAAGATGTTGTTATATTTTTCTATATAATATTAGATTTTAATTTAAAATTAAGATCTAACTGAACTTTATCAAAATCTAATTCTCTTTTATCTATATATTGCTAATTAAATACTCCATTTGTATATAAAACTTTATGCAAATAATGAGATGTTAAATTATTCTATTCATCTCTATTATTCTACTAAAATATTATTAAATATAAATTATTAGGTTCTAAAATTTCATTAAAAGGAATTATTATATGATAGTTTCCAGAATAGGATTTTCTTTTATTTATTGTATATATAGGAGTTCTTCCTTTTATACTTGGATCTTCTCCTTCTACTAATTCTTTATATGGAATACAATATATTTTTATGTCTTCTGTAACAATAGTTTCTGGTAAATATGATATTAAATTAAAAGATAGATTCATAGAATTATCATTTTTATAATACTACCATATATTATTATTTAATTCATCTGAACCAAATAAACTAGTATCAATTTCAATTGTAGTTTCCATCTAAGGAATTTTTCCAAAATTCATACACGGAATAAAAGTAAATTTTGCTTTTTCTACATCAGTTGGAATAGGACAATTAATAGTATAGTTACCATCTTTATCATTATCATCCTTTATATAATATTCATATTCTTTAGTTGGTTCTTCAATTGTCTCTTTAGTTAATTCTTTGATTAATTCTACATATTTTAAATATTTATTTTTATCAGAAGTAGTAGTTATATTAAATTGAATATTATACTTATTTTCATTTATTCCAGTATATTTCCATGTAACTGTAAAAGTATCAATTAATTCTAGTTCTCCAACTATGTATAACTCTCCAGCTATTTTAGAAGTAAAAATATTATAATTTGAGCTTACAGCCTTTCTATACTCATCAATATCAGCATCTACAGATTTAGCTATTCCGTTAGCTATATAATGATATTTACCTGTATTTATTTCTCTTTTTATAAGATCTTCTAAATATATAATTCTACCGTTATTATCAATTATTGCTATTCTAAAATTTATATTGCAATATTTTATATCTCCATTTTCATCTATATATGTTATACTAGTTGCTGTATCATTTGTTATATTATTTGCTATATTATCTCCACATACAATAAATTTATCACCAGAATGTAAAATAACATCAGATAACTTCTTCTTTACATATAATGCTATTATTTTATTATCTTTAATAAAATCTTCTACCTAAAACAAACAGTTATTAGGAGGACTAAGTTCATCATTAGTAATATTTCTTTCTGGAGATGGAAATGAACCAATCTAACATTTATTTATTAAAGGATTATAAGATACAATATAAATAATACCTCCTAACTAAGTAGTTCCTAATGGAATGTAACCTTCTGGAAGAAATGCAGTTTCAACTCTCCCGTTACCCATGTCGTTCTATAATACGCCTTCATTACCATTAAAAGTAATAAGTGTGCCATTTAAACAATTAGTTAATACGTTATTAGGAGTAGATATAGGATTTAAATCTAAGACCATTCCATCTCCAAAGGTATTAACTGTCTCAGTTCTTTTCATAAAAATTCATATTCATTATCGTTTACTAATATATCTTTAAATTTTAGTGGTTCTCTTTCAATTATCATCTCAGCATTTCCAGAATTAAAGTCCTAAACAAGTACTGTAGTTCTTATTTTAGTTATATAAGGGACTTTAAATATATATCGCTTCTCACATTCATTAATTTTACATTCATCTAATATAGAATAAAGCATAACAGTTCCAAACTAGAAATGCTTTCTAGGTCTTCCTCTTTTCTTTTTCTATTGTAGATAAGATTCATATTGAGGATTAGATAATGCAAAATAATAATATCCATTCCAATCTACTTTCTTTCTTTTATATATTACTCTTAATTTTACAGTTAATTTTCTTATATAATAGTAGAAATGTTTAAGAGGATCTTTCTTTAAATTACCTATATAACACCAAAAATCCTTAAAGCTAATAAGTGTATCACCACCATAACTATTGTGTAAATATAATGATTTCCAACAAAAAATCAAAATTCTATTAATATCTGACTTTTGAATAGTTGGATATAACTAATATATCTACTCATAATAGTCTTTTATTGTTTTATCATATTTACTATCACCATACTACATACCTAAATTAGTATTTTTAGTTATTTTGTCTTTATAACTTTTATTTAGATATATAGTCTTTGTTCTTGGGGTTCTATTTCCTAACATATAAAATCCTATCTCAAATCCAGAGAACATAGAAGCTAGAAAATCAACATCTCTCCACTTACCACTTTTACGAAGATTTTTAAAATCATCTCCAGTAACTCTTTTCATGTGAATATTACATTTCTTATTTCCAGTAAGAGGTAGCCAGAATGTAACATTATTATTTATAACATCCTCTATTACAAGTTTTACACAATCTCGGAATACTCTACTTACTACAAAATTTCTATGATTATCTCCTGTAATAGCTTTACATTCTTTACATGTGATTTTTAATTTATTGTATGGAAAATTCATTAACATATTTGGTAATGTGAATGCATAACCAAGAGCATAATTCATAATTAATGATATATTTTTAAAGATTTATTGTACTGTTTTCTATTCCAAGTTGACTTACAATCTAGAATTTCATCCCATTCATTTTGAGACATATAATAATCTACTCTAGCTTGATCTACTTGTTTATCCCATAACTATTTAAGAGTATTAGCTAACTATATTATATTAGCGTTATTAGTCATAAGACCTTCTTTATACTTAATTGTATAAGCACAATAAGTAGCAATTGCATTAGCTTCTTTATCTGTAATCTGCGGAAGCCCATCATCATCTACTAATTCTCCTTTATAGAGAATATTTATCTTACCATAAGGTCTATCAAAGTATAACATATCTCCAACTCGTTCATAACGTATAAACTTTCCTGGAGCATATAATGGATTTCTAAATACTTTTCTATGTTCTATATATTCTTCTGTAAATGCAGAACTTAATCTACCATCTGGAGTATCATTAGTAGAATAGTCCCATTCTTCGAATGAAGTTGTTACTGCCTCTATTTCTTCAAGATTACAAGGTAATTCAACACCTTCGTTATTACAACTATCTACACAAACACTATATCTATATAATCTAGTTCTCTTATTACCTATTAAATTCCATGCAAGAAGCGCTATTTCTTCAAACTAATCTTCTTGTATAGAAATCCCGTATAAAGTCTCCATAAGAGACATCGCGTAATGGAAATTATTAAGCTTCATCCTGCAGCGTAAGTCTAATCATTTGGTAGTAACGGAGCTGCGAGTTGTCTATAATATCTAACCTTTTTCTCCGTTAATCTTTTCTTTATCTCATTATCAATAAATGTCATATTATCATCCTATAGATCAGTACAACATGAATATTTTTCTAATTGTCTTATATCTTTAAATATTGCAGAAATAGATACAGTTGATAACAATGGAGCATTAAATACAAAGCAATCATACATTCCATTTTCATTTGGTGTAGTATCTATCCAGACATAAGGTTTATTCTTACCACGCTTTCTATATTTATGGTATCTAAATGCTGTAGAAGATGTATAATATATAAATGGATTCTATCTATCAGTAGATCCTAAATAATCTATAGATAAAGCTCCATAATCATTTAATATCTAAGGTATTTCAAAATGTGCTATAGGAGGATCAGAACATTCATCTTGTGTATTGCATCTACATCTTTCTATATCTTTACAATCAACTGGAATACAGTTTATAGATATATATAGATCTTTAGTGGGTAATACTCCTTTAAGAGAATATTCTTTAAGTATTTGTAGTCTCTCATGTACAATATCGTCGCATAATTGCTCCATAGACATAGATAAGTTAGTATGATAACCTCTAAGTCCCGAAACTACGTCATTCCTAATAGCACTTGCTAATTTTTCAATGTGATTATACATATTATATAAAATAAAAATGACGGAAGCACACTAAATGCCTCCGTCATAATTAGTATTAAGCCTTTGGCTTAAAATTAAAAATTAAATCTCATCCATTATCTCCATCACCAGAAGCTGGTTTAGCAGGAACTTCAGTAATAGTACCAAGATTACTAAGAGCTGTCTCAAAATCAGTTGCTAAGTCACTCTTTACATAGAATACATGAGTTGTAAGTGAATTAACAACATCTCCTACTGCATTAGTACCAAGAATACCTCTATTAACACAATAGTGGATAGTATATTGGTTATATTTAGCACCTACAACCGGAGTCTCATCTGCATTTACTGCAAATGCACGAGTACGCATATTTGTAGGAATGCGAAGATTGTGAAGTAAGAATGGATATGTACCAAATCCTTCTTTACCTACAAAATAACCTTCAGCAGTACCTGTAAGAGCTGTATTAGAAGTTGCTTCAGTAAGATCTTCAAGAGAGCGGATTACTTCATATTTATCCATTCTATAATCAGTACCTTCAACAAACTTTTCAAGATTTACTTTCTTAAATCTCTAATATTCATTTGTAGCTTCAATAGTAAGAAATGCTCCATTATAGGAAACATTTAAAAGCTTATGACCATACACAAGTACTTCATACTTATTAATAGTCTTTACAAGATTCTTAACTGTATCAGCTGCACTTGCTCCAAATACAAAATCGATTGTAAATGGCTTGCCTTTGAAAATCATATCATTTGAATATGTAGATTCTTGTGAAGCTTGTGTAAGACCGATATAAAGTGCGAGTCTAAACTGATCTCCCTTCTTACCATTAAGTTGTCCAAGATTAATTGTAACCTTAGCAAGTTCTGGATCTGTTGCTACTGCTTTATAAATAGCTTTTACATTAGGTGCTAAGAACTTATTTACTCTAAGAACCTAAAAACTTGCAGGCTTATCACCGTCTGCTGCCTAACCTGACCAGAGAGCCTTACCTGTAGTAAGATCTTGGTTAGAATTAATTACGTTAGTCGTTGTAAATTGAAACATAATTTAATTAAATTTTTTAACCTCTCTGCTATTGCTAACGAGGTTGAGTTTGGGGTGCCTATTGCTGAGCTGCAGGGTTTGCAATAGACTGCGTAACTGAAGTATTTGTCTAAAGTCGTGGATCAGCTGTGTTCTCCATGACAAGCATTGTCAGCTCATTTATTATCTCCTAACATACATAATCTGGAAATTCCATAACCTAAGATGTATCTTCTGTAAGATTAACTTGCTCTTGTGTAAGTCTGATAAATTGTGGAGTTTTAACATAATCAACAAATACCTTAACAAGAGTAAATATTGAATCGTCATGCAATATGTTATCGTATAGCTTTTTGTCTATACTTCTTATACTTCATATTTGTATAAGTTCGGCGTACCTTTTCTACTTATTATAAGTAGGAGAACACTCTTGGAGAGATTATATTTATTCACTCTCTACGCTCTACGGTTCTTCTAAGCCTTTCGTAATCTTAGAAGTTACCTCGGGATTAGCATCGCAGCCTTCCCCGATTTTGCTCTCTTCATTTGATGTATTACTACAACAAAGAGCCAATTTGACCATAACGTACCTCCATACGCACCTTAGAAGCATTTCCGTATCTATATGCTGTTTCTTTCTCAACTGCATCTATTTCTGTCTAATCGTTTAATTTAATAGTTCTAGGAAAGTTTGATACTCCTTCTGTTCCAGTAGTAGCTTTTACTTTAGAAGTAGAATTAGATACTCCTTTTGCAATTTCAGAAATTGCTTTTTCAGCATCCTATGTTATAGTAACATTATAACTATCTACCATATCAGTGCCGTCAATAAAAGTCTAAGTTTTCTTAGCTGTATCTCCTGTACCAGTAGTTGTTACTTCAGAAGCCGGATTAGTAGGAATATCTTCATTTACATTTACGTTATGTATATAAAAGTAAGGTCTTTCTGGAAGAGGTCTATTGTAATAATCATTTACAATTACTGACCAAGAATCTGCTGTTAATCTCTTAGCAGCAAACTAAACATAGTCTCCTTTATTATAACACTTCCAATTTTTATTTACCTTATAAATACATACACAATTAAGAATATGTAAATAGTCCTATGGAAGATTTACTTCATAAGTAGCTCCAAATAATTTTGACTTACCTGCACCAAGATTTACTATAGATTTCATAGGATCTTTATCCGTAGCTTTAGTAACATCAAGAATACTTGTAGCTTTTAGAACTCTTAAATCATCTGTAGTTTGTTGGTTAATATCATAGATATTATACCTTTTATTTATATACTAATTTATAGCTTTATTAAAGAAGTAGTTAAAGTCTTGTAAGAGCATACTAGGTGCATTTACCTTACTAAGTTCTGTTAACATACCTTCCCATACTTGTCTAGCAGTCATATATTAAAATAGGTTTACTATCTTAAACCATTTATCTATAATTACTTATTGTTATCTGGATAATATTCTGGGAATGTATCTTTTTTGATTAATTCAAGTACTTTTTGATTCTTAGGTTCTTTCATCCACGCAATTACTGCATCATCTGTAGCTCCTAATACAATGTTATCTCCATACAGATATACCTTATTCTTAATATAGATGACTTTCTTCTCTTTTGCTTCAATAAATGTAAGTCTAAGAGAAATATCGTCTCCAGTATAAAGATTAATAATCTTCTGAGGATCTTTATCTGCTATTCTAAGCAAGAAGTCTATAACATCAGCAGTAGGCTGATTAGTCATATTCTTACCAAGTATTCTAGCCATATTAAGTTGACCTTCAGCTCCTCTTGGATCGTCAAGAATAAATGCTTCTGCTTTATGAATAAGTTGTTTACGAGAAACTCTTCTTTGAGTATCGAGTCCGGGTCTATCGATATAAAGCTCTGCAACACCATTACGTGCAGGTTTTTTTGGAGTAGAAATTGCTCCATCAATTACAAGATTTCCTTTTGCGTCTCTCTCATTCCTATCTTTAGCAATCAATGGGCAATTTTTAATAGCTTCCCATTCTGCTTTCTCATAAATATCATCAAGATGGTACGTTTTACCACTTGTAATAGTAAACATATGATTTTCTGGAAAGAACATTGCCTTACCTTCAGAAAAAGCATTTCTTTCTGCTTCACTCATAATCATATCACCAGAAGAATTTACCCTCTTTACACAACTAGGGTACTATCCGTATTTATCCTTACAAGGCTGTATAAAATATTTAATTCCAGACTTGTCATATACGCTTCTTAATGTAATAATTTTATCATCAAAAATAACATCAGTTTTTGTAACCATATCAATTCATATTAACATTAAAAATTAGTAGGAGAGGGTGTTAAGGCTCTCCTACTCAATCTACATATTCTAAATTATTAATTAAAATCTAATTAAGCTTCAATCAATATTACTGATCTATATGGAGTAGCTACCATAACACCACCATATCCCAGCATTACCATCTTAGAACCTGCTACATTGCTAGCAACTTCACCAGATGTACGACCATCCATTCCACCTCAATTTTGTTAACCTTGTATTTCTACAAGTGTCGGACTATATCTTTAACTTAATCCATATATTTAAAAGTAAAATTATGACAATGATTAGCTTGTCCTCTTAATACTTTAGCTACATTAGGAAATTCTTTACTAACTGCATTAACTGTATTAAATATTTTAACTAATTTGCCATCCATAGTATATTGACCAACTTTACGTTTTCTTCTAACTTTTCCTTCTTGACTTGGAACTTTTTCTAATTTTTCTCCTCTTATCCAAATATATCCTTTATAAGTTCTAGCTTCTTTTATACTTTTATTTATAGAAGAAAGATCAAATTCTCCTAAATCTTTTTTATTAATGTAACTTTTAATATAAGTGCCGTCTAAATTATATTGATGTATATCTCCAGTTACATTAGGTATTTTAGGCTTTATAAATTTTGATGATAATGTTGTAGACAAATAGTAATCATTAATTGTATTTCCAAGTTTAACTGCTCTTTGAACTCTAGCTAAATATACATTTAATTCTTTACAACATTCACTCATAGATATATAACTTCTAATATAATTTCCGTCTATATCATATATATAAATTGGAACTTTAGGATTATAAATATTATATTCTTTTATATTTAATTTATCAACTTTTATAAAAGACCATAACATATTTGAAGCAGTTCTTTTATATGTTGCCGCAGTACCTATTGCAGCAGCCTCAATATTACAATCAGTTCCAGCTTCAACTAAAGAGTCATATTCTTTAATAAAATCTCCATCTAAAGAATATTTATAAACTTTTTTATTATGTAATGGAGGCATACCACCTCCTAAAGTTATATTATAAGTATCATCTCTATCTATAAATTCTTGATTTACAATCTATCCTTCAAGATAAAGAGCTTCCTCTTCTGTATCAAATATTTGAATAGTACTTCTAACAAATGCACTATAACCGTATTTCTTAACAGCTTTATGAAAATATAATTTTGGATCTTTTAATTCTGGATTAGATTTGAAAATATTTATTGAATTTCCAATATACCCATCAAATATTTCTGGATTCTCTGTTTTATGTACTCCTACATAAATTTTATTATTTACTTTATTTGTCGTTAAATATACTATATATTTCATAATTTATACTTTTTATTAAGTTATTTCCCATTTCCACTATTTACTAGTGTACGTTCTATTGAACTAGTCTCTGAACCTTACTAAGCGCTGATTTATAATCTTGCTCATCCTTAGTCTTGGCTGCTGATTAGCATATCTTTTAGATTTAGCTTTCCAGCAATTAAAGAAATTAATTATTCAAGAGAGTTACCTCTCAAGCGGCGCAAGTGTTGTATTTTACGCCTGCAAGCTTATTTGTGATGAAGTCACCACCAATAATTGAATGCTTAGAGACAGCTGGCATACCAGTTGTCTTATCTGCGGTAAGGTCTATACATACTCCATAACCTGTAGTAGGATATTCTCTGGTCAAAGCTCTGTCAACAACGAAAGTGACAAAGTTTCCAGAGTATTCATACGAATTGTAGGTTGCGCCTACCTTTACGTAACCACCTTCACCCTTATTTGCACTCTTAGAATACATATAAGTTCCATCTGTCTTAAAGCTAGCAAGATACTCGCCAAGAACAGTGTTAATATCATTCCAGAGCTTACGATTTACTATAAATGTCCAGTGATTACCTGTTTCCTCCTATGACTTATCAGCCATATCACTCATAATCTAATTAAAGAGTGGGAGGTTTGGTTTATTAGCATATACATACTTATTACATGCTGCTTCAATCTAAGGAATTAATCCTTCGCCAATATATATCATTTTGTTAGCTCTACATCACTGCAGAGATCAGACTATATCTTCAAATTAATCCATATATTTATAAGTATATCCTTTTGATGATTTATTTCTTCCAGATAAACAATGTTTTACTCCAGTTCCATATATTTTTACACATTCTGATATTGTAGAAAATTCTTTGATAAAATTTCCATCTAAATCATATTGTGCTATTCTACGTTTAGCTGGTTTTTTTACAGATTTATCTGGCATACTTTGTAGTTTTTCAAATGAAAATTGATATATATCTTTATATGGTTTTGATAATCTTATATACTTAAATAAATCACATTTTGATTTAAGATACTTTTTTAAAATGTTTAAATTATCAAAACTAGTTATATATTCTCCAGTAATTTTATACATATAAACTGGAATATGATATAAATATTCATATTTAGCAATACTAAATTGCATATCAAATTCAAATGAAAAATATTTATCCTTTAATAAAATTCCCAATTTAGCTGCATTTGAAACTTGATGAGTTGAACTATCAATACATCTAGCTGCATCAGAAATACTTTCATAACAGCAATCATATTGTCCATTGCTTGAATATTGAAATACTGGTATTCTATTAGTAGTAGTTTTATATGTAGATAAGTCTAGTTTATCTACTTTTATATCAGACCAATACCACTCTCCGCCTTTAATTTTGTCTTTTATAGCTCTTTTAATAGTTGTAAATCCTTTATTAACAAATCTAGAAGCATCTTGTCTATTAGAAAACTCTCTAATAAAATTACCTTCAAGATCATATTGATAGCAAGGTTTAGCATTTAAACCTCTATCTCCTCCATTTCCGCCTAATGTTGTATTATACACATCAGTTCTTTTTAAAAACGATTCATTTACTATTTCTTCTTCTAAATTAAAAGCATCTATTTCATTATCATATTCTGCAATTATTTTTCTTATAAATTTATCTGGACCGTATTTCTTTACAGCTCTTTGAAATACAGTTTTACTTCTTTCATAAGAACTTGGACAATTACGATAAACTCCACAACCTAAATATGGATTTTTATCATCATCATTTTTTAATTTATGTACTCCAACATAAATTTTCTAATTAACTACACATGTAGTACAATATACTATAAATTTATTCATAATTTGTTTACCATTTCTAAAAATTTAACATTTTTATACACCTTGCGGTTAGTCGTTGAGCTACATATAAATCATTCCTTAATAGGTCCGAATTATATACAGTTGCTGATTGTCTTTATTTAAAGATGTTCCAGCAGTTAAGTAAATATTTAATATAGAGTCACCTCTATAATCCCCATATAATAGCTTCAGGGCGACCGGTGTCCACTTTATTAACTTTATATCTCTATAAAGGTTAGACTATATCTTTAACTTATATTCTATTACCGTTTATAAGTTACTACCCTTTTCCGAAATAATATCGTACTCTACTTACTTATTTGTATTAATATTTCTTTAATACTATGTTTTCGATAGTCGTTGAACTTTGCTAATTAAAGCCTTAGCTGCTGATTGTCCTCGACTTTACGTTAGGAGTTTCCAGCAATTAAAGTAGTTTATACAGTAGTTTATACTGCTAGACCCCAATACCGGATTTTAGGGTCTGAGATTGTAGCCTTCATATTAACATCAATATTACCTTTATTGAAGGTTAAACCTGAATTCATAGCGTAAACGAAGGTATCAAGGAGTTCTTTCTCCTTTTTAAGCATCTTATATACACCTTCAGTCTTTCCAGGATCCTTATCATCACAGATCTTCATAAATACATTCTCTTGAAGAGCATACAATGCTGACCAACTAATATCAGCACGGAATGTAGTCATGAAATTGCGATGAATTTCTGTTTGACTCTAAAATTTTGAGTACATTATTATTAATCAATATGTCTCCATATTGTTTAGACTATATCTTCATT
>NFZC01010823.1_pt1 | contig 18161 bp, 27 predicted proteins | sample 1095391 | NCBI WGS metagenome assembly NFZC01 (sample SAMN03609890, study PRJNA323583) | gut metagenome | isolation source: feces | host: Rattus norvegicus | place: Denmark: Riget | collected 2013
CTTTTGCTCAATGTGAAGAAGCATGCGGTAAAGAGATTATAGAGAATAATATTCGATATAGAGAGTATTATGGTATGGCTTCAGAAAAAGGACAGTTAGATCTTTCTGGAAAAGTAGTCAAACAACCTGAAGGTATTATTACTAAAGTTCCTATTACTACAAATCTTACAAGTTATTGTAATACTTTTGAAGCAGCATTAAGATCTGCTATGTCTTATACTGGAGCTAAAACATTATCTGAGTTTCAGCATGATACTCAATATAGAATTCAATCAGAATCTGAATTTTCTTCCTACTATAAATAATTTTCCCTAGTTTATTACTAGGCCGTTTCGGGTTTAAGGTGCATAAGACAGCCTGTTTCGTAAGAGAAAAACCTTTAAGTCTTCATGTTAGTGAGGCGGAGAACTAACTGGCACTCTGGAAAGACAGAGATTTTTTATATTGAAAAAAGGTTAACAGTAGATATAAAGAAATTACAATCATTAACAGTAACCTTGAGAGACTTGCTTTAATTCTCAAAATCAGCTAGAACGCAAGATAGAAGCAGATGGTTTCGGTGTATTCCGGACGTGAACTGTAATAATGATTTTTAAATTTAAAAAGATAAAAATAAAAGATTTATGAAACTTACAAGAAGTGAAAGAGATACTATCATTAAATTAGCTCAAAAGAAAGTTAATGATAAGTGTGATAAAGAAATTGAGGAATTAAAAGATACTATAAAGTATCCTGATTATATTTTAAAAGCTGAAAAATTTAATGAAAAAGTGCTAGATCTTAAAGCAGAAATAGCTAAAATTGAAAGCGAGTACGAAGCTCTTCAGAACGAGTATAGTAATTCTGTGCTTATAAGGATAGGAAAATATTATATAGGAAGCAAGCTACATAATTTTAGAGATTTGTATGTTAAGGAAAAATATTATAAAGAGCATTTAACCCCAAATGTTGAAGATATGCTTAATCTAGAGCTTCTTAAAGGAATATTTGATGTTGAAACTTTCTTAAAGAAATTTGAATAGTTTTGTTAGGGTCTATAACTCAATAGGTTAGAGTAACTGACTCATAATCAGTAAGTTGCAGGTTCAAGCCCTGTTAGACCCACTAATAATTTTTTAATTATGGCAGCAATAGATAAAACTTATGTAAATAATTACGATGACTGGAAAAGAATCGTAGATTATATGAAAAGTATTGAGTTCACATGTCCTAATGGGATAGTTCTTAAGGGGATATGGAGCTTATATTATCCTAATATGACAAAAGAAGAAGTAGAAAGCTGGCTAAAAGAACAATCTGAAATACCAGTAATGAATACAGGCGATATAGACTATTTCCTTATTAAAGAATGTCCAATAGATATTGTACAAGAGCGAATGAAGGAAGTTTATGATGAAGAATGGTATTATTCTGTTAAAAACGGTACTTCTGAATGGGATACTTTTGTACGTCCAGAAGCTGGTAAACATTTAAAACTTATAAAGAAACCTAAGTTTAAAAAGGTTAATAAGTTTTATAGTTATTACTCTCATAAACACGTTTTTGGAGGATACTGGGTTCAACTAGAGAGTCCAAAAGGATATCTATTATATAATGAAGATTATGATTGTTGGCTTTTACCACACGAACTCGGTTATTGGACATCTGATACTGCAGACACAAACTGTAAATCTTTAAAAGCGCTTTATAGAAAGATTTTAAAGTGGAATTTACCAGTAGGTACAATAGTTAGATTTGAGACAAGATTTGTCGGAGAAGGTGGTAAATTTTTAGTTACAAAATAATATGATTAGTTATAAAGTAATTACCTGGAATGTGAATTTAGATCGTATAGAATATCATGATATAATACCTTACTTATATAGATGTCTTAAAGAAGCAAATGTAAGTAAAGAGAATCTTTCTCTATCTTGGCTTAAAGAGTTTATTGATAAGAAATCTATGTATATGTATTGGGCTAGATGTGAATACGAAACTATTGTTACTGGTTGGCCTAAAAGTAATAAAGAGCATAAACTAGATGTCTATGAACAAATAAAAATGAATCTAGATAATATAACTCTTCTTATATATAACGATTTAATAAATAGTTAATATGTTGAATAAATCACTAAATTCAGTTAATATAATTTTTCTCTCTTTTATAATTGGAAGTATAGTTGGAATTATTATTTTATCAATTGTTCAAAAATCTGATAACCTAGATGAATATGATACTGCTACAGAATATATTAGAGAATTAGAAATGTCCTATTATGGAGTAAAATCTGATCTAATTAATGAAGTGCAAACTTATATAGATTCTGTTTCGCCTGATAGTGGATTACGAGCGTTAATTCTTGTAGAAGAGTGTGAAAAAGTAGGATTTCCTATTAGCTTTGCATTAGCTCAAGGTGAGTTAGAAAGTCATTTTGGAACTAAAGGTTTAGCTGCAAGAACAAATTCTATATGGAATGTAGGAGCTTTTGATGGACAAAATTATGATAATATTTCTCATAAGTATAAAAATCCTAATAATTCTATTAAACCTTATTTGGATCTTCTAATTAATTCTTACATTCCAAATAAGACAATAGAGGATCTATTAGATAATTTTGTAGATATTAATGGAAATAGATATGCTTCTAATACTCATTATGAAGAAATGTTAAGAGCTAAGTATCGAAATATCCAAAATAACTCTAAAATAGATAGTTTGCAATCTAGATTAAATTATTATAAAGTAAGATTAAATTAATATGTCTGGAGGATTTTTTGATTATCAACAATATAAACTTCTTGATTTTGTATCCGAAATAGAAAACTATTTATATGGATACGATTTAGATGATGAAGATGTAGATTGGTATATCAACGATAGGTTTTTAGATTCTAAAGAGAAAGAATATCTAAAGAATAATAAACATACCTTACCTAATAGATATCATTTTAGTGAGGAGACTCTTAAAGAGTTTCAAACTGGTATTGATATTATAAAGAAAGCATACGTTTATGCTCAGAGAATAGATTGGCTTTTATCGGGAGATGATGGTGAAGAAGAATTCCATAATAGACTTAAAGAAGATTTAAACAAATAAAACCGAATAATATGAAAACTACAGATGAAATAATTAAATGGCTTAAAGATCATAAGTGTTTTGATTCTTTTAGCGCTTATGTTATGACAAATCCTGAAAATAGTAAATACGATTCTATAACATCTTATATAAATAAAAATGGTAACAGTTCTATAATTTCTAATGCATTTTGCTCGAAGTACTCAGTTGAAGGACGTGATTACTGGGAAGATATATCTTCCGAATTTTCTGAATGGTATAAGAGCTCAACTGTTCCTAAATTTTCTTTTATTCCTTATGATAAAGTATTAACAAGATTTTCTTCAGAATCGGAATGGAGAATTAATTTGTTTTCTCATTGGAATCATCTTCTAGAAAAACGGGTAGCAGTATGTATAATCGGTGTTTATACCGAAGAAAATATTATTCCATTTGATCCAAATAAAGTTGGTATAATAGAAAATAAAAGCAAGAATTAAATATACTGGAGTAATTATTAAGCAGTTGAAATAGTTATGATAAATGAAAATATTAAAAACATATCCAAATTGGACTAAAATTAACGATAGTCAGTTTCGATATGTAATAGCCGCAAAAAGTGGCATACGAAATTCTTTGTAGAATTTTGGTATGATGATACTCCTATTGAAACAGCAAAAGCATCATTGTGCCTTACAGGATATTGGCGTAATAAAAACAATTCTGATTCAATAGAACGTGAGCGGTTAGGGAAGCATTTGCCTATACAAGAATTGCTTGAAATTGCATATGAGGATAATAAACAAAACTCTTAAATAATTATGACACGAGAAGAAGAAATGCGAAAAGCTGCAAGAGAATATGCGAAAGAAGAATCAACTGCAGTAATTCGTAAATATGAAGCATTTAAAGCTGGTGTAGAATGGGCAGATAATCACCCTGCAAAGAAGCAGACGGTTACAATAGATGCGTGGGTGGCAAGGGAAAAAGATGGTTTTATTGCACTATATAAAAGTAAGTCAAACAAAGGTTCGTGTTTCAAAGCCGATTATTTAATGGCTCTTGATAACAACACTTTTCCATCTGTCACCCTTGAGAACTCCCCCGAAGAAAGTAAAAGTAACAATAGAACTGGAGGACGAGTAATGAGAGGAATTAAATTCAGAGGAAAACGCAAGGACACGGGCGAGTGGGTGCGTGGTGACTTACAATTAGGCGATGGCGACCATATACCCATGATTGGCGAAGTAGTATGCGGTCACGACCCATATTATGTTCAAGTAGAAGAGGACACTATTGGGCAGTTCACTGGCTTGTATGACAAGGGCGGAAGTCCGATTTACGAGGGGGACATTGTTAAGACTCCATTGCTTGACCCGATTTTTGGAGATATATTGTCGGACGCATTTGATAACACCCCGATAGAATTTTCAAATGGTTCATTTGTTGTTTCATATTACAACGGCAATCATAAAATATATATTCAAGATTTGTACGATAAGATTGAAGTTATTGGTAATATTTACGATAATCCAGAACTAAATAGAAGGTAAACAATGAAAGAAGTAAAAATAACTATCCCCAACAACTGTGAGCTGGTTAAAGAGGGAGACTCTTATGTAATTAAAAAGAAAAAGAACACTCCTCCGAGAAGCTGGAAAGAATTTTGTAAGAATTATCGTATTGCAAATGGAGAAGCCTTTATTGATATAGAGGGAGTTATAAATATATACAAAGATAGTGAGGTTAGAGCCGTTTCTGATAAAATACTTTGTACTTCTAAGGCAGAGGCCGAAGCATTCCTCGCACTAATGCAACTCAGACAGTTGAGAAAGGCTTGGGAAGAGGATTTTAAACAAAAGGAAAGTCATGGTTGTGCTATACTCGTACATGACCTTAAAAGTGATTCTGTTGTCGTCCATTATGGTTTAAATTGGGCTTCTTCACCCTTATTCTTTTCATCAACTGCAATAGCTAATGACTTCCTTTCATGCTTCAAAGACCTTTGTGAAACAGCTAAAATCTTGTTATAATAACCAAAGAATTACAAGATCTTACGTAGTGTGTACTTTCCGCTGAGTTTAAGAAGGTGAAAGAGTATTTTAATTTAAAGGAAGAATAATGGTAGTACATATAGAATTTGATCTATCTCTTACGGAAGAGAGAGGAATTAACTTACTTTGTACCTCAGAAATGGTATTAAAAGATGCTATTATAAAAGCATTAGAGATTGAACCAGAGTTATTTTATATAAATAATTTTATGATAGAAGAAGTAGAATAAAGATTTATGGAAAATGAAGATATAATTAAGCTTGCTAATAAGTACGCTGAAGAAATGATATCAAATATTTTATCTTTAGTTCCGGATAATCGTTCTAATAGAATTGATGAATTAAAAGCGGTATATAAAAGTACTGCAGAATCGTTTTTACGTTTCTTACTTAAGGATTATTATATTGTAGAAAAAAGTAAAGTAGAAAACGAATATAAAAGATATAATTCATATATAGATAATAATAGTTTATTATCTACTGATATATCTTCGGTAATTAAACACGATAGAGGTGTAGAAGGAGTTAATGTACTTAAATTATTATTTCCTGAACTACTAGAAAATAAGTAATAAATACAAATATAAATTTTATAGAACTTCTTAAAGATTATTTTATGATATAAAAGATATATTTGGGAAATAGACTCGTTTTTGTTAGATAGTCCCGAAAATAGAGAGAAAATATATAATCTTTTTGGTTTATAATGAAAACTATACTTAAGATAATTTTATCAATGCTTATTGCTGCAGTTATTATTGCTTTATTTGTCTTAATATATTTTTGGAGTTAAATCTTTCTTTATTTGGCTATTTACTTTATTGCTAAATATAAATCCTACATGTATAGTAGGTATTATTACTATTTTTGTATTACTAACAACTGGAATATTGTGCTATTACGATAGATTAAAAATTTATGAAATTTAAAAATATTATAGGACATTTAAAGACTATTTTAGTTCACAAGTATTGGGTATTTTATTATTGCTGTAAATTAGGAATTCCTTGGCAAGGAGTAACTCACGATTTAAGTAAATTCTCTCCAATTGAATTCTTTGAAAGTGTTAAATATTATCAAGGAGGTAAAAGTAGCCCAATAAATGAAGCTAAGAAAATTCAAGGTTATTCACTAGCTTGGCAGCATCATAAAGGCAGAAATCCTCATCATTATGAATACTGGATTGATAAATTGGATGAAGGAGGAATTCCTATAGATATGCCAGCTAAATATAAATTAGAGATGTTAGCAGATTACTTAGCTGCTGGAAGAACATATATGAAAAAAGAATTCTCTTATAAACGAGAATTAGAATGGTGGAATAAGAGAAAAGAAAGTAAGCTCAAAATGCATCCTAATACAATAGAGTTTTTAGATTTTGCTTTTCGTAATTTAAATTGTTATTATGAGGACGATCGTTATTTAGTATATGAATGGATTAAAGGATTTGTTAATGAGTAAAAAATATGTTATCTTTGTATAGATAATAAAAACATTACCCACGTAGCTCAAAGGTAGAGCCACAGTCCTCAAAACTGTTTTATGCATCCTCGAACGGTGCCGTGGGTGCCAATTAAAATAACATATGTACGAAACACATTTAAAACGTTTAGAGCAAACTTTTGGTAAGTTTTTAGATTATCCAGACGCAGAACCTTTAGAAAAATGTATTATATTGCTTAAACGACAGAAAATGACTTATAAGCAAATACAGAAAATTCTTGGTAATCCATCTAAAGAAATTATAAAAGCTGCTATTCTAAAATACGAACCGGATTTGCTTAATGTAGATTGTAATCGTCATAAGTTACAATCAACTAAGAATCAAACTGAACAAAGAGTTATCGGATTGATTCAGAAATTTAATCAATACAAATTTAATCTAGATGAATTTGATAAATGTGAATTTACTATTACAGATAATAAAATTACATTTTGTGATGAATCTGGAGATCATTATTGTTTTGATGATTTTGATCAAAGAACTCAGTTATCTATATTGTATAATATAGCTAGAATTTTAAATGTTGATATAAAATCTACTGAATTTAAGTCTGCTTAGAACTAATTTTTTAATTAAAATATGAATAATACACAAATCAAATGGATAGATGCCTACGAAAATGGCTATTTAAGAGATGGTAGAGCTTTTGTGTTATATAATAATGTTCCTCCGAATAAATATACATATAATTTTGGAGATAATATTCTTATAGATTTGGATAAAGTGGATATTAATACTCTGAAAACTAAATTTCCTGAAGCTTTAATAATTAAATCTACTATTATAGACAAATCGTCTACTTCTTGTGCAGATGAAGAAGAATGGATAGATATAACAGAGCTTGAACTTCCTATATCGATAGAAACCAGAGATATAACAACAGCTTCGTTAGATATTTATAATGGTTCTGTATTTTATTTGATAAATGCAAAAGGTATTGTTATTTATTATATTGACGAAGATCCTGAAGCATTACTAAACGAAATAGTAAAATTTCTTCCGAAGAAACCAATTGTTCCTAAAGAATCTGAAGTTCAATTAATTGTATATAATCAAGAATATTATACAATAACGTCTAAGATTAAACCTACTAATATAGATATCCATAAGAATTATAATGATGATTTTATTCCCGCTTTTAATGATCTTAAAAACTTTGTAAGCGATCGTAAAAGCGGGTTAGCTGTCTTAAGGGGGACGAAAGGGAGCGGAAAAACTACGGTCATACGACATTTAATTACTACGTGCCCAAATAAATATATTATCGTTACTAATGCTATTGCTGAGAATCTAGCTTCTCCAGAGTTTATATCTTTTATGCTAGATCATAAGGATAGTATTTTTATTCTAGAAGATTGTGAACAGATTCTTATAAAGCGTGGTACTAACTATAACTCGTTTGGTGGAGCTATAACTAATATTTTAAATATGTCTGATGGTTTAATGTCCGATATATTTAATGTTAAGTTTATTTGTACATTTAATGCAGATATAGAAGCTATAGATGATGCTTTATTGAGAAAGGGTAGATGCTTTGTTAATTATGAATTTGGAGAATTATGTGCAGATAAGACTAAGGTTCTACTTAATGAAAGAGGTATTACTTTAGATAAATATGTTCCTATGACTCTTGCAGATATTTATAATTACGAAAATACATCTTGCGAAACTCACGCTGTTAAGAAAATAGGTTTTTAATATGTTAGGTAAAAAAATAAAATTTAATTTAGACGCACAGAAATCTCTATTAAAAGGTATTAATACTCTTGCAGATGCCGTAAAAGTAACTTTAGGCCCACAAGGAAATTGTGTTGTTATCAGTAATCCTGATAAACAACCACGAGTTACTAAAGATGGAGTGAGTGTTGCTAAGGAAGTTCAATTGGACGATCCTTTTGAGAATGCTGGAGCACAACTTATTAAAGAGGCTGCTTTAAAAACTTTGAATACAGTTGGAGATGCTACTACTACTTCTACTGTATTAGCTCAAGCACTAATTAACTTAGGAATGAAAGAAATTTCTAAGGGTAGAAATCCTGTTGAACTTTGTAAGGGTATTGAATTCGGACTTAAGTGTGTAAAAACGTTTATTTCTAATTATAAAAAAGAAATTTCCGATTTAAATATTAAAGATATAGCAACTATATCTGCAAATAACGATGCTGCATTAGGAGAGTTAATATATTCTGCTTATTCTAAGATAGGTAAGGATGGAATTATAACTGTACAGGAATCTTCTACTTCAGAAACTTCTATTAAAGTAATCAAAGGTATGCAATTTGATCGAGGTTATATATCTCAACATTTTGTTACTAATTTTGAAAAGGATGTATGTGAATTAGAGAATCCATATATCTTAATTACTGAGCGTAAAATTAATAGAATGAAAGATATAGGTTCTTTATTGAATTTTATAGCTGGAGAAAATAAGAGTATTCTTATAATTGCATCTGATTATGATGATGAAGTGATTGAAACTTTAAAGCTAAATAAACTGCAGGGAAGATTAAAAGTTTGTTTAGTTAAAGCTCCTTCTTACGGTGAATACAGAAATTCTATTCTTAGTGACATCGCCTGTCTTACTAATGGAACAAATATTTCATATGATTCCGAAATAGAATTAACTGATGTACAGACTTCTAATCTAGGAACTTGTAATAAAGTTATTATTAGTAAACAAGATACTGTTATTATAGGAGGTTCTGGAGATACTACACAAAGAATAACTGATCTTAAAGCTGAATTAGAGAGAGTTAAAAATACTCCTGAACTTAACGGAAGCTTTATGATTAAATTCTTAGAGGAAAGAATTGCTAAGCTTTCTAGTGGAATTTGTACTATTTATGTTGGTGGTACTACTGAAATAGAAATGAATGAGAAAAAAGATCGTATCGATGATGCGGTATGTGCTACTAAAGCTGCTATTGAAGAAGGAATTGTTCCTGGGGGTGGATTAACTTATATAAATGCTGCTAGAGATCTTAATAAATATAAAGTTAATTATACAGGAGATTATGCTGCCGGAATAAGTATACTTCAGAAAGCTTTGTATTCTCCGTTTAATACTATTTTAATAAATGCTGGTATAAAGCCATCTAAGAAGATTTATAATAAGCTTACTGATACAGTTGGATATGATGCTTATTTAAATGTATATCATGATATGTACACTTACGGTATAATTGATCCAGCAAAAGCAGCTAGACTTGCACTAGAGAATAGTGTTTCAGTAGCTTGTTTGTTCTTATCTACAAAATGCGCAATTGTACCTAATATAGTTGCTCCAGTATTTATGTAATATGAAAGAAGAGTATATTTTACATGATAGACCTTCGGGCCAAATAAAGAAGCTATTACTTATTACTAAGCAATTGGATACTATAGGAGAATATGAAATCTATACTAAATGGCCTAATTGTCCAGAATTAGATAATTATATGAGAATCGGATTCGATTTAAGTAATATAATTGATTATATCGATTTTGACGGAGGGCCTTTTATTCAAAGAGGCTATACTCTTTCTGATGGCTGTAAAGTTATAGACTTTAAACATGATAACTTTAAGAATCTTAGAGTAATAATACAAGAATGCAATTCTTAATAAACATTATAATACTTCTTATAATCGCATACTTAATAGGAGAGGAACGAATGAATTCTGGGAAAGTTCTGGGATTTCGTTCTATCTCCTTAGTAATGTTAGGTGCATTTATCTTTACTTACTTATCTTGTGAAGATGGTGTAATTAAAGATTGGCATGTTATTGCGCAAATTGTAACAGGTATTTCTTTTGTAGGTGCAGGTTTAATTTTAAAAGATCAAAGTGTACGTAATCTAACTACTGCTATTTTAGTTTGGACTATGGCAGCTGTTGGCGTATTAATTGGTCTAAATATGTTATTAGAAGCTATTATAGTTTCATTAGTTATATTATTTATTTTATCACATAAAAAGAATTAAAATGAAAAAGAATCGTTTTTATTATGGAGATGATCTCTCTGTAGCCGATCTAGAAGTTGTAATCTTGAATGAACAACTTGTTGCAGTTGGTAATACAAAACATAGAAAGAAATTACCTAGAGTAACAATTTGTGGAATTTACGACGATGAGGAACAGACAATGACTTTTGGAGTTACTAAGTGTAGTGAGAAAGACATCTTTATAAAGTCAATAGGAAGAGAACTTGCTATTAAGAGAGCAGAAGAATCTCCTTATAGAATTGTTCGTATTAAGCCTTTCCAGAAAGTATCAGAAGTGTTTATGATGCATGCTACTGATATTGAACAGCGTGTTCTTGAATTCGGAGTAACTAATGAAACATAGATATTAAGGTTTTAAACCTTAATTTTTATTATCAAATATATGAAAATGGAAGAGTATATTGCTTACTGCGATGGCTCTTATCAATCGTCTATTAATAGTGGAGGATGAAGTTCTGTTATAATACAGAATGATCAAATTGTTAAAAAACTATATCAGGGTTATAAGAATACTACTAATAATAGAATGGAAATTAAGGCTGTTATAGAAACATTAAAATATTTTAAAAGTCCTGTTAAAATTACTATTTATTCTGATTCTCAATATGTAGTAAATAGTATAGTTAATAAACATGTTTATCAATGATTTAAAGATAAAGATTATTCTAAAAAGAATTTAGATTTATGGTTTGAGCTTATTGATTTATTAGATTTTCATGATGTATCGTTTCAATGAGTAAAAGGACATAATGATAATACTTTTAATGATATTGCAGATAAGTTAGCAGTTCATGCTGCACAATGTTTAAATTTACCAACAGATGAAGTCAATACAATTAAAATTTAAAAAACTTGGTAATCATTGGTATTTGGATCTTCCACATGATAATCCTTCCGATTTAAGATTAGATTCTAGATTAGAGAAATTTATAGAACATCTTGATACTTGGAATAATGAAGTTGTTGATAGAGTTTATTTAGATGAACAAACTGGGTTTATTTGTCCTGAAGGATTAATACAATTTTCTGATAAAGATCTGCTTAAATATTTTACTACTAGTAATAATAATTTTGATATGGATTTGTTTATTAGTGGTCATAAATTCACAATATCAAGTAGATTATATACTTTATTAGAAAATGTATATCATTTAGATTTTCATATATCTGTATATAAAATTTCTATACTTTAAATGAAATATAAAGAGAACTCAGAAGCAGCTATTGAAACTGCTGAAGAAAATCCAAAATCTCCAGACACAAACTTAAAGGAAACTTTAGTTGAAAGAATCTCATTAGATGTAAAGATAATAGAAAAGTGTTTTGAAAATATTAAAAATACTTTAGAATGCTTATCTGATCTGAATGAGAACAACGATTAGAGTAAAATTAGTGGCAGCATTAGAGGATCTATATTCAAACTATGTATTTCAGAATCTAGATGAGGAGGAAAATAGTTTATATAGATATATTACTGTTACTAAGTGTCCTAACTGAATGTTTTCTGGGAAACTTAAAATAGGTGATGTAGGATATTTAGAGTACGAGTTTGCTAAAGCAGGAGGAGAGTATTTTGATCCTTCTACTGAAACTATTAAACAATATAAATATACTGCGAACTATTTTATAAATTTTATAAAAGAAATAAGAGATGAAAGAAAAGAATTTAATTTTTAGATAATATGAAGAACGTAAAAGTTATTACAGAATTGGAATCATTGAAAGATGCAATTGAATCAAAAGAAGTAGATATTAACACACTAACATGAAAAGGTAAGGACGGTAAGGAAACTCGTCTAATGGATATGGATAGTAATTCTTTACAGAAAGCTTATAATCATGCTAGTGAAATGCTTTATAATACTAATAGGTATACACCTGGTAAGATGCAGGTTAAAAAGAATATTAAAATCTTGATTGCAGATTGCAATGCAGAATTGCTTTTAAGATATATTACACGAGAGTGTCATATTGATATTCTTAGAACTAATATTCAGGTTCTAGACTTTATTAGAGAACATAAAGCTGCTAATAATCTATCAAATACTGATTCTGTAACTACTTTATTTACTAATTTGCCTGTAGAATTTGAAAGCGTTACTCTTGAACAGCTAATGGATGCTTGCTTTGATAAACTCGGAATTATTAATAGAAGAATGATTTCAGATGGATTTATTATGTCACAGGGGATTTGGCTTACTGAGGAAGAAAAGGATGATCTTACTGAGTATGATGAATCTGGTAAGATGAGGCCGTGACTAGAAGTTATTAAGGAGAGATTGCTTCTAAATAATGTACAGTTGAGAGTTAATCCTAGAGGATTTAGTTATAATGAATTTAGATCTCTTGTACACTTAGAACCGCTTTCAAAGATTTCTAAATTGCCTTCTGATACGCTTAGATTGCTTAGAGATAAGGTATTTATTCTGTTAGATGCTGATACCGATTATCACATTCAGAAGTGGACAACTATTATGGACGGTATTGAAAAAGTAATCAAATATAAAGGATATTAATGATTTATCTTGTTACTACAAATCCCGCTCTTATTAAAGAGAACAATCTTTATACTAATATTTCTGTTGAGAGAAGTTTAGAATTGTTAAGGGAACTTCCTATTATAGCTGTTGATACCGAAACTTCAGGAATAGAGGTTCATACTAAGGATTTATTACTTGCTCAGTTTGGTTGTTTTGATTTTCAAATTGTAGTAGACTGTAGAACAATTGATATTACTTTATATAAAAATTTACTTGAAGATTCCTCTAAGTTGTTCTTATTTTGAAATGCTAAATTTGACTTAAAGTTTTTCCTAAAATTTGGAATAGTAATTCAAAATATTTACGATGGATTTTTGGCAGAGAAACTTTTATGGTTAGGTTATCCATCCGGATTTCATTCTATGTCCTTAAAGGCTGCTGGAGAACATTATTGTAATATTGAATTAGATAAGTCTGTTCGTGGAAAGATTATTTGGGCTAAAACTTTAACAGATGATATTATAGAGTATGGAGCATTAGATGTAAAATATCTTGAACTAATTCGTGACGGGCAATTAAAAGAATTAAAAGAAAAAGACTTAGTAACAGCAGTTTCTTGGGAAAATAAATTTTGTCCAATATTAGCATACACAGAATTTTGTGGTGTTAAGCTTGATGTAGAAAGGTGGAAGAAAAAAATGGATAATGATAAAGCTCATTTTGATTCCGCTTTATCTAAATTAAATAATTGGGTCGTAGATTATTATAAAAACCATAATGGAACCGGTTGTTTATGAGTTGAAGAGGTATTTACATTTAAAGAAGAAACATATGGTCAGATAACTGAGCATTATCCAACTGGAGAATGGGTATTACTAGAACCTGCGGTTAAAAAAGAGGTACAAGGTAACTCTAATATAGCTTTTAACGGTATATTATGGCAAGGAAAAATCCTTAGAAAGTTTCCTTGGATTAAAGTCGATTTACAAGGGGATTTATGGGCAGGATTTGATACTGAACCTAAATGTACAATAAATTGGGCCAGTCCTAAACAGGTTACTCCATTTCTCGAGTTTTTAGGGTTTGAACTAGAAACTTATGATAAGAAAACTAAAGAAAAGAAAAAATCAGTTGGTGCAGATATAATTAAATCTCAAACACATATTTCTTCTATTGCATCTATTTATATAGAATATAAAGAATGGGAGAAAGTCGTTGGAACTTATGGACAGAATATAATTGATCAGATTAATCCTATTACTGGCAGGATCCATACTAACTTTAATCAACTGGGCACAGACACCGGCAGGTTATCTTCTGGAGGAAAGGATAAGGAAAATGGAGTGGAATATATTAATTTGCAAAATCTTCCTTCTGATAAGGAAACTCGCGCATGTTTCGTAGCAGAACAAGGTAATAAGTGAATTAGTTGTGATTATTCTGCTCAGGAATCAAGAATTATCGGAGAACTATCTCAAGATAAATCTATTCTTGACTTATTTAATACTGGATGTGGTGATATGCACTCTCTAGTTGCAAAAATGGCTTATCCAGATATTGTCGGGGATTGTCCTGTTGAGGAAATTAAAAAAAGGTTTCATGATGTTAGATCTGATGCTAAAGGTGTTGAGTTCGCTATAAATTACGGAGGAAATGCTCAAACAATTAAAAGTAATAAGAATATTCCGTTAGAGGAGGCTGAAAAAATTTATGATGATTATATGAAGGGTTTTCCTGGAGTAAAAACGTATCAGGATAATCAGAGAAAATTTGTAATGGATCATGGGTATATTTTACTTAATGATAAAACCCGTCATAAAGCTTTTATTTATGATTATGAAGATTTAATGAAAATAAAAGCTAAATTTAACGGAGAGTATTGGAATACCTATAAAGAGTATAAGAAATCCAATCCAAATTCTCTTATTGTTGAAGAAGTGAAACACTTCTTTAAACGAAAAAGTGCTTCAGAAAAACAAGCAATTAACTATAAATGTCAAGCTACTGGTGCTTTAATGTTTAAATTAGCCTCTATTTATATATATAAATATATAGTTGAAAATAATTTGTTGTTTAAAGTAAAACTCTGTATTCCATGTCATGATGAATGGAATATAGAAGTTCCTGAAGAGTATGTAGATACTATGACACAAGTTATTACAGAGTCTATGAAAAAGGCAGGTGCATATTTTTGCAAAAGTATAGAGCTACCGGCAGAAGCATCTGTTGCTAATTATTGAATTCATTAAAATGAAAGTAAATTTAAAATTACTAAAAAAATTATACTTAATTAATCGGCCTTCAGGAAGTGAGGAAGATATGATAAGTTTTATAATAAATTATTGTTATAAGATTCCAAAGTTGAAATTTACTTTAGATTGTTATGATAATTTATTTATAGAGAAAAACACTACTAATCCTGAACAATATCCTTGTATAGTTGCACATATGGATTCTGTATGGGATTTTGGAGCATCTAGAGAAATTATTAAGACTAATGATGTACTTACTTCTACGTATCTAGGTGAACCTTGTGGATTAAATGCCGATGATAGTAATGGAATTTTAGTAGCACTACAATTACTAGAAACTCTTCCTAATGTAAAAGTTTGTTTTACAACTGAGGAAGAGTCTGGAGGATTCGGTGCAGATAAAGCTGCTCAGAATATAGATTTTTTCTATAATGTTAAATATTTAATTCAAGCAGATAGAAAAGGAGCACATGATCTAATTATTTATACTAATAATGTTACTACTGCTTCAGATGAATTTCTTAAAGATATTAAAGATATTAAGAATAAATATAATTATATTTCCGCCAAAGGATTATTTACTGATATTGGAATACTTTCTAATAAGCTAGGTATTTCTGGAGTTAATGTATCTTGCGGTTATTATAATGAACATACAGTAAAAGAGTACTGTAACATTATAGAGCTTCAAAATTGTCTTAATTTTATTTACGAGATAATTACTACATTAGAAGGCAACAATAAAATGTATTATATTAGTACAATAGATAAAACTTTAGAAGATTTCAACGATCCATGTAAGACTTGTTCTTCATTCGATTGTATGAATTGTCATAAGTATGATTTTTTTTAATGTTATCTAGAACAGAACGTCAACAACAAGGAATAAAGAAATGAGTAGATTCGGGAGGTAGAGGGACATTAGTCTACCCGACTGGACTCGGTAAGACTTGAACTGCTGTTCAAGCAATACAGTTACTTCTGAAGCGCGCTCCAGATTCATTTATTGAAATAGTAGTTCCTACAGAACATTTAAAGAAACAATGAATGGAAGATTATATAATTAAATATAGTCTAGATAACTGTGTTTCTGTAGAAATTATTAATACAGTTGTTACAAAGCAAATAACGTGTGATTTGTTAGTTCTCGATAATTGACACTTGTCGAGATTAAATTCATTTAATTGCTGGAAACTCGCGAAGATAATATTACTTTAATAAATATTTTGTTTAAGTAAAAAAATATTATTATGTGATAATCAGCAGCCAAGACGCTAAATTGCGTAAGGTTCACAGACTATCCCGAAAGGGAGTACATTTATTTTTGTGGATTTCATAATAATTCTACGAAAATATTTGGAAAAGGTGAAAGTTTTTATTGACTGTATAAGGGTTAATAAAAATTAAGATATAGTCGAGCTTTTATTGAAAAATAAAAGGTTTTTAGGAGTGTCATGCCTACTGCAGTGAGACGTTCCAGAAAGTCTTTGAAACAGTTAATTACGATATGATTCTGTGTCTAACAGCTACACTAGAACGGTTAGACGGTAAGGAAGAACTTATTAAGCAATATGCTCCAGTTTGTGATGAAGTAGCCTTAAAGGAAGCTATAGAAGCCGGTTGAGTCGCACCAAGTAAGCAGTATCTTGTATTAATTGATGTTGATTTGACTAAATACAAAGAGCTTGATAGAAAATTTAATAGTTATTTTGCATATTTTGGATGAAATTTCAATACTGCAATGTCTTGTATGCAAGATTGAAAATACAGAGCCAATTATGCTAAACAAATGGGACTTGCGGTAAAGGATGTTATGGCTATGTCTGCCAATTGAATGAGATGTTTACAAAAGAGAAAACAATTCATAATGTCTCATCCTAAGAAGCTAAAAGTATGTCGTAAGATTTTAAATGCAAGGCAAGATAAGAAGTGTATTACTTTCTCAGCTACTATTAAGGATGCGGAATCACTTAAAGTAGGAAAGGTTATCCATTCTCAAAAATCACGTAAGCAGAATGAGGAGATTATAAAAGAATTTAATGCCGCTCAAAGTGGTGTTTTATGTACTTCAAAGTCTGCTGATGTTGGTCTAAATATAGAGGGATTATCCGTAGGTATTATTATGAGCATAGATAGCTCTAAGATTCGCAAAACACAGAGGGTTAAATAAAAACTCGTCAAATTTAAATTTAAATAGGCTCTCTATAAATCTCCTTAATTCTGAGAACGAACCTATAAGGTCAACTCAGAGCTATAAATGTGTAACGACTATTCCGAAAGGAAGTACATTACAAGCTAACGGTAATGGAAAAGGGAGACATTCAATTAAGAATGAAGATATAGTCTAATCTTATAGGTAACTATAAGCAGTTCATAAGAGAACGTATATAGTGTTGCGAACTATATAGAATATTAATGCGGACGAGTAATCCGGATGGAGCCCGGAAAACAAGCGGAGATGTTTACTTTAGTACTTAGAGGAACTCAAGAAGAGAAATGGTTTAATAATAGTAATACTACAGACGTTATTGTAATTAACGAAGAACAGTTAGATCAAGTTTTGGCTGGAAAAGAAGTTTTAACAAGATCACACGAATATACTACTAATTCTAAATATAGATTTTAACTAAATAAAATGATGAAAGGCACATAAACTGCATTAAACATCAGTTCAAGTTAAATAAATCTTTTAGTTTATTTAAACTTGGAAATAAAAACAATTTTGAATTTAATGGCAACTTACAGTCTTACATCAGAAGAGTTGCTATTAATTTATTTAACTTTTTTAGCTAGAGATGAAGAAGGACATTCTGAATATTTTTCAAAATGGTTTGAAAGTGGCGGACAGGATAGAT
>NFZC01012936.1_pt1 | contig 17881 bp, 31 predicted proteins | sample 1095391 | NCBI WGS metagenome assembly NFZC01 (sample SAMN03609890, study PRJNA323583) | gut metagenome | isolation source: feces | host: Rattus norvegicus | place: Denmark: Riget | collected 2013
TCCGAGATAACAAGCGGTATAAAAACATCACAGTGTCGTATCCGGCATTTATCCACAAAGACTTTTTGCGAAACACGGACGCGGCGCGCATGTGGCTCCTCGGCTCGCGGATGCAGTACCATAAGCTGGAGGACGACTACCACCCGGACGAATACCGGATGGCGATTTTTACCGGGCCGCTGGATTTTGACACGCGTTTTTTAAACCGGTCGGGCGAAATGACGTTGAATTTTAACTGCAAACCGCACAGGTATATCAAGGCGGGCACGTGGGTGCAAGCACTTAAAAGCGGCCAAGTCCTGCAGAACAACTGGGACAAATCGCTTCCACTGATCCAGATCACGGGCAGCGGAAGCGGCGTGCTGACGGTCGGCGGCATCACCGTGACAATCGACAGCATGGACGGCAGCTTGACGCTGGACGCCGAAACGCAAAATGCCTACAACGGCCTTGAAAACAAAAACGGAACGATTCGCATCGCCGGCGGCGAGTTTCCGACCCTACCCGCCGGTGCAACGCGGATTACTTGGAGCGGCGGCGTCACTGCGGTGGAAATCACGCCGAGATGGAGGGCACTATGAAACCAATCCTTTTTCCGTCCACCGCGACGGAGTTTAACACGCAGGGGCTCGGCGTCCTGACGGATGCGATCAGCTGCACGGTCATCGAGGAGCGCAACGGCGCTTTCGAGCTGACGATGCAGTACCCGGACACCGGCGTACATTTCGGCGAGATCACGGACCGTTGCATCATCTATGCAATCCCGAGCCCATACCGGGCGCCGCAGCCTTTCCGCATCTACCGGATCACGCGTCCGATGAACGGCATTATCATGGTGTACGCGCAGCATATCACCTACGACCTTTCCGGCGTGCCGCTCAATCCTTTTACAGCGATCAACGCGCCGGATGCGCTTTCAAAACTCAGCCTAAACGCGGCGGTGGACAGTCCCTTCACTTTTTGGACGGACAAGTCTACCGTCGCGTCTTTTGCTGTCTCGACACCGTCGTCGACGCGCTCGGTTCTCGGCGGATCATCCGGCTCGATCCTCGACGTGTACGGCGGTGAGTACGAGTGGGACGGCTTTACCGTCCGCTTGTACGGCCATCGCGGCTACGACAACGGCGTCGTGATCAGCTACGGAAAAAACCTGACAGACATCGAGCAGGACCGCAACATCTCCAACGTGGCGACCGGCATATATCCGTATTGGACAAACGCCGAGGGTGCGCTCGTGACCTGCGACCCAAAGATCGTCAACGCGCCGGGCACGTATGATTTTACGCGCGTCGTGCCGGTGGATTTTTCCAGCGATTTTGAGACGCAGCCGACGCCGGCTCAGCTGCAGGCGCGTGCGGAAAAGTATGTCGAGGACAACAAAATCGGCATCCCTAAGACAAGCATCACGGCTAGCTTTGTTCAGCTCGAGCAGTTTCCGGAGTACGAGGATCTCGCGCTGCTCGAAAAGTGCGACCTGTGCGACACGGTAACAATCCGCTACCCGCAGCTCGGCGTGGAGGCGAAGGCCGAAATCGTCAAGATCGAGACAGACGTACTGCTTGAGCGGTACAACTCCGTCGAGATCGGCGACGTGCGCACCAACATCGCGGACACTATCGTCGGGCAGCAACATGAGATCAAGCAAAAACCGAGCGAGACTTACTTGCGCGAGGCAGTGCTTGCGCTTACGGAGACCATCCTTGGCGCATCCGGCGGCGCGGTGCGCCTACTGGATACCAACAACGACGGCATGCCGGACACGCTGTACATCGCGGATGATCCGGACCCGACCAAGGCGCGCAAGATTTGGCGCTTTAATCATGAGGGATGGGGCGCGAGCAATAACGGCTACAACGGGCCGTTTTCTTACGGAGCCACGCTGGAAAACGGTATGGTCGCGGATTTTATCACAGCGGGCACACTCAACGCTGATCTCATCAACATCGTCAACTTGATCGCTGACCATGTGGTGAGCCGAAACGCCGGATTTGAAATGGACCTGTGGGCGGCGGTGCTGAGGCTGATGGAAAACGACAACTTACGCGTGCGCATCTACTCGACAGCCCAAAACGCCGGAGGCATTGTGCAGGTCTTTTCCGGCACCGTAACAAATGAGGGCGGCCTCGGTGAGGACGGCACTTACTCGTACCTCGGGCCGGTTGGTGTAGGCGTGGGCGAAAAAAGTGACGGAAGCTATATCGGAACGGTTAAAGCCGGGACGATGGTCGTTTACAACGCGGTGAAAACCGAAAGCGGAAACGCGATCCTGTCCATAGTAAACGGGCAGCGAATCGGGCACTTTGACCGGCTCGCCATCGGCGATAACGCAGATTTTAGCGTGTCGTGGGTATGGGACCCGAAGCTCGGTCGCTACGTGCTCTGCAGCAATAACTAGTATGGGAGGACAAAAAATGCCACTTGAAACAACGGCGGCGCTGCGCGTCGACCTGCTCGACCCGGGTGCGCCGCAGATCATCCACGTGGTACAGGACGACAGCAACAGCCGCAAAATCGCTTTTAGCATATATGCGGGAGGCGCGCAGTGGGATGTGCCCGAAGGCACGCTTGTGACCGTACGCTACAAAAAACCGGACGGCACCGCAGGTTTTTACGACACGCTGCCTGACGGCAGCACGCCGGCCGCGACGATCGACGGCAACGTCGTGACCGTGGCCATTGTGCCACAGGCATTTACGGTGCTCGGCAACGTACCGGTACAGATCAAGCTGTACGATAGTGCGGGCACCAGCATCGCGACGTTTGCGGTCGTGATGCACGTCTCGGCCAACGTCGTCTCAGACGCGGAGATCGTCTCGTCGGATTACTACAGCGTCCTGACCAAGCAGATTGCCGATGCACTCGCGGCGTTGGAAGGAATACCGGGACAGGTGTCTGCTGCGCAGGCAGCGGCAGAACAGGCTGCATCTTCGGAAAGCGCAGCGGCAGGCTCCGCGACGGCGGCCGCCAGCTCTGCGAGTACAGCCTCCACCGCTGCCGGGCAGGCGCAGACAGCGGCCACCAATGCGGGCACGTCCGAAACCAACGCCGCCAACAGCGCGAGCGACGCGGAAGACGCCAAGACCGCAGCAGAGACGGCTGCCGGCAGCGCCAGCGGCGACGCGGCTGCGGCCGAAAGCGCAAAAATAGCGGCGGAGACTGCGGCAGCGAATGCGGAAAACGCGGCGGCGCCTGTGCTTGCCATACTGTCCAGCGGGGCCGGCGCGCATAACTCCATCTACCGCGGCAAAAATCTCGGTACGAGCGTGACTGCGGCACAATGGGCGGCTATTGCGGATGGTAGTTTTACCGACTTATATATCGGTGATTACTGGGTAATTAATGACATCAACTGGCGTATCGCCGCATTTGACTATTACTACAAGACGGGAGACGTCTCTTGCAACACCCACCATGTCGTAATTGTCCCAGACGGGATCCTGTACAATCATGTCATGAACGACACGTCCACCACTACGGGTGGCTACATCGGCTCAAAGATGTACAGGGAGGGGCTTGTGCAGGCTAAGACCACCATCAACAATGCCTTTGGTCCTGCCCATATCCTGACGCACAGACAGTACCTTTGCAACGCTGTCAGCAACGGTAAGCCCTCTGGCGGCTCATGGTACGACTCTACTGTGAATTTGATGACAGAGCAGAATGCGTATGGTGGCAAGATGTTTGGTGCTGGCAACGATGGCTCTACCGTTCCTGCGCTGTACACTATGGATAAGAGTCAGTATCCGCTGTTCGCTTTCCGCCCTGACCTGATTTCCAATCGAAACTGGTTATGGCTGCGTGACGTGGTATCCGCTGCCAATTTTGCCATTGTCTACGGCACCGGCGGTGCGAACTACGTCGACGCTTCTACCGCTCAAGGTGTGCGTCCCGCGTTTTCAATTATCGCCTAAGGGGAGGTATCTCTCTTGGCTCGATGCGCCGGAGACACGGGCAATCCCCGCACCGCCGGTGTGGCTGGATAAACTTTAAATTTTGAGGAGCAAAAAATGACGGAAGCAATTACAGTGGCATTGATTACGGGCGGCTTATCGCTGCTCGGCGTAATCATAGCAAGCGCTGCCGGAAACCGGCGGACAGAACAAAAAATCCAAGTCGCGCAGGCGGTAACGGACACCAAAATCGAAGAGCTCACTCGGGAAGTGCGAAAGCATAATAATTTTGCCGAAAAAATCCCTGTGATACAAGAACAAATCAAGGTAGTAAATCACCGCCTTGCAGATCTGGAAGAAATCGAAAGGGAATAAAAAGCATGAAAAATTGGAAAATGTGGGCGAAAGCGGCGGCGGTACGCGCCGTGAAAACAATCGCGCAGACCGCTGTCGCGACGATCGGCACAAGCATCGCACTCGGTGACGTAAATTGGGCAATGGTGGCATCCGCTTCCGCACTTGCAGGTGTGCTGAGCGTGCTGACGAGCGTTGCGGGCCTGCCAGAAGTAACGGACGAACCTACGCGCGATGAAATCAACTAAGAGAGGAGGGCGCAGAATGGAAAACGTGAAGGAAACGAAGGAAAACGAGCTGAACGAAGAAGCTTTAAAAGAGCTTTCGAACAACAAAGGAGATGAGGACTAAATGGCATACACAAACAGCGCACTTGTAAATCACACTCGTATCTCGCCCAACAGAAACAGCCCCAGAAAGCACGCGATTGATACAATCACGATCCATTGCGTAGTTGGACAGGTGAGTGTGGAGACGCTCGGAAACATCTTCGCTAATCCTAATCGTGGCGCCTCCTCCAATTACGGCATCGGCTACGATGGGCGTGTAGGTATGTACGTGGAGGAGCGTGACCGCTCTTGGTGCAGCTCGTCTTCCGATAACGATCACCGCGCCGTAACGATTGAGGTGGCATCCGATATGTCGGAGCCTTACGCCGTGACGGGCAAAGCGTACGCGGCGCTTATCAACCTCGTTGCGGACATTTGCAAACGCAACGGAATCAAAAAACTCGTATGGAGCACGGACAAAAACACACGCGTGTACCATCTCAACGGCGCAAACATGACGGTACACCGCGATTTTGATAATAAATCTTGTCCGGGCACGTACCTCTATAATCATCACGCCGATATTGCCGCCAAGGTCAACGCAAAGCTTGGTACGGAGAGCACACCGGCAAAGCCTACACCCAAGCCGAGTGCGCCGAAGCCCACCTGCACGGGCGATCTGACGTATTCCGCATACGCGGGGCGCCATTGGCTCCCGCAGGTAAAAAACTGCGAGGACTACGCGGGCAACTTTGGGCAGGCGATGGAAGGACTTAAAATCAATGCCAAAAACTGCGATATTTATTATCGTGTTCATCTTCGGGGCGGCGGTTGGCTCCCAGAGATCAAAAACAGCGGCGCAGGTGCAGACGGTTACGCGGGCATTTACGGCGAGCAGATCGACGGCGTACAGATACGCACGCCCGTCGGCTTTGTAGACTGCCGCGTACATATCAAAGGCGGCGGCTGGCTTGGTTGGGTGCGCTTTGGAAGCAAGTACAATTCCGGCGCAAACGGCTACGCAGGCATTTACGGCTCGGCCATTGATGCAATCCAGATGGAGTAAGATGTTAAAAAGCCGCTAAATTATCACATTGATTTGCAAACTGTTTGCTAAAATGGCAAAATAGGCATTTTTTAACAGTTTGCAAGCAAAGTAAAAGGCGCAGGGCCTCATCTTTTCGATGGGAGCTGCGCCTTTTTTGTTTTTTACAAAGCTATTTGCGGGATGCTTTAATGGTTTTTGTTGTTGTATTATACGGCTCGTAAGTTCGGACGGTCGCAACGCTGATATTTAGAGCCTGTGCAATGTCCGCATTCTTCATCCCTCGGTCGTACATGTCACGTATTTGTTGCGCAATCGATGGAAGATTATCGTAAATATTGCGCGTGATTAAGCATCTACATACCACATAGGGCGTTACGCCGTAGTGCTTAGCCGTTCCCAAAAGGCTTTTCGTTGCTTGATATGTGGCGACCACCTCATCAATGGCGATTTTGTTCGTGGGATCGGTAGGGTGCTCTAATCGGTACTTAGCTAAACATTCCGGGGAGCAAATGTCGAGCTGAAACACTACCGCATCTTCGGCCGAAAACTCTTTGCCGCATACGGAGCAAAATCTAATGCTACTAGCTTGCGCACGGTCGGCTTTAATGGATTCGCGGTCAAGGTGCTCTTTGTTCCACTCGCGGGAGATGAGATTTCTTTTCTTTTGCGCCATTAAAGGCGCACACTCTGGGCAGTATCTTTGCAGTCCGCTATTAACAATATAGTCCTTGCCACAGTTTTCGCATTGATCTATACTGCCGAGTTTGCGCCGCGGAGGATGTTGATTTCGCTTACGGCGGGAAACTCTTTCACGTTCGGCTCTACACGTCGGACAATACCATGCACGGGGACCGCCTTTAAATGTGGTTCCGCACGTGCGGCATGTACGATCTTTAAGCTTAACAGCAAAATTAGCCTTTGATTTTGCTGCACACGCTTCACACAAAAATTGATCTTCATAGCGGCGTTCAAACGGCGCGCCACATTTAATACACTTCCTTGTGGGCATCTTCGTTCCTCTCCGTTCTCAAATCTCAAAATCTTCGCCGTACTTCTCGTAATGCTTATCGCAATAAGCATTATAAAATTCCTGCTCATCTTCAATGCCCTGCGCGTGAAGTTCTTCACGGATTTCGTCATCCATCATCATAACCGCTGCTTCAAAATCGATCGTGTTGTCGTTGTAGTCTTTAATTCTTTTCATTTTTGTTTCCTCCGTTTGGATTGTTTTAATTTTGTGTCCTTGTCCTTTTGACACCTATATTATACATCTACGGCTGTATAAAGTCAAGTACTTTTTCAAAATTTTTTTAAAAAATCTTGATTTTTTTCGCGAGACGAGCTATACTATTAAGCGTTCGGATTTCCTCCGGACATGTCGCCCTGGGAACGGGGCAGAGGATTGAAACAAAAATGTTTTTGCCGTCCTTTTGACAATTTCGGCACAAACAGGCAAAACCCCGGTATGCTAATCAGCTACCGGGGTTTTTGCTTTTACTCGTCGATTTCTCGCAAATCCTCCGCCCGAATCGATAGGGAAGAGGACAATTTGCAGACCGTATCAAATTGAGCTTTGTTGATGTTGCGATTTTTGCACTCATATTGCTGTATCATTCGGACGTTTACGCCGGACTTGCTCGCTAATTGGGATTGAGATAATCCGGCGGCTAAACGTAATCGCTGTAAGTTTGTCATTTTTAGCTCCTTTACTCGGTGGATCGTAGGCAACCGGCATAGCGTCAAATGCTTCAACCGGAAAACTTAAACTCTCATAAGGCTTTCCCAGCTGTTGTCCGGGAAAGCTTCGAGGCGCCAATTTTCAGCGCGCTCTAAACTATAGTAACCGTCACCGTTTTCGTCGATACGGTCTTTAATTCTGTACGTGTACTTTGCGGTGCGATACTCGGTAGATCCGGTTTCGATCATTTTCTTTGCGATAGTTTCAATTCTTTTCATTTTGGTTTCCTCCGTTGGATTGAATTTATTTTGTGTCCTTGTCCTTTTGACACTTATATTATACATCTACAGCTATATAAAGTCAAGTACTTTTTCAAAATTTTTTTAAAAAATCTTGATTTAGAAGACAAGGACGCAAAAATTAGCGTGTTGCATATCGTGTTGCATTTTGATAAAAAACGGCTTAATTACATAAAAATAAGCTTTAAAACATAAAAACGTTGATTAATCAAGAAAAAAGGTTCAAGAAACTTTAAAAAAACTCTTGACAATTCAAGTAATTTGAGTTAAAATATAGTCAAGCTAAAGAAACTTGAGGAAAAGAGGTGGTTAAATGTATACATCCGTTATCGCAGAGAATACCAAGCGCATCATTTCGGAAAAGGGTATGAAACACAAAGCGATTGCAGCAAAAATTGGTATGAATGAAAAGCAATTCAGCGACCTTCTAAACAGTCGAAGAATTATCAGAGATACAGATATTGAAGCGCTGTCGGTTGCCCTGAATGTGACGCCCAATGAACTCTTCCGTAGGAGTGGCGCTTAAATGGCTATCCGCTCGGAATCTCCCAGCCTTACCACATGCCGCCCACCAACTGATCCTCCCTTGAAAACCATGGATGTACACTCCTTTCGTCCAAACAAACATAGATACTGCATAATTTTTGCTTTGGGCGGCAGGTGGTAGGGCTGGGGACATACACAAAAGGGAATATCGTGCCATATCAATTAAAGGAGGCGATAAAATGAGCGATCCGGTATACACAATAGAGCAGCGCGCCAGAGACGGGACATTGTTGTCCCGCATGGTAGGACGATATAACCGCAAAACGCAAACCGTGGAGCCGGTGAGCGTGGAATATTTTGTGGACGAAAAAGCCAGAGAAAATCATAAAAAAATTGTATAGCGCTGATCGAGACGCTATACGAAGAAACAGGAAGAAGGAACAAAATATGATTTTAGTTTTGTGCGGCAGTATCGCCGCCGGATGCGCGATCATCACGCTGGCCTACGGCGCGGAAAAAATCCTCGAAAGAGTCGTAAAGCCGCCGAGAAGAAGAAAAAGAGCCGCCCGCCCAGGTGCAGAGATCATCGACCTCGGCAAATACCGCAGCTGGCGCGACGCCGTGCGCGTGTATGAGACAGTGACAACGGATAGAAAGGAAAGACATGCGTGAAAGTTTACAAGGGTACAGACAAAAATATGCAATGCCAAGGCAAACAATACGTGCTCGGCAAAAAAAGAGGTCGATGACGGCGCGATCCGTTGCGGGGATAAAGGCTATCACTCGTGTGAGGCTCCGTTTGATGTGCTGCGGTATTATCCTAATATCAACGGCAATCGTTTTTTCGAGGCAGAAGCGGGTGGTAAAATCGATAAGGCAGAAAATGATGATACCAAATTAGCATCATCAGAATTGATACTCAAAAGCGAAATCGATTTTGCTGGGCTGGTCAAGGCGCAAATAGAGTACACCCGCAAAAAAGCCAAAACGGGAACCGCAGGCGGATACGGGAGCAACCTCTCAGGCGGCAGCAGGAGCAACCTCGCAGGCGGAGACATGAGCAACCTCATGGGCGGCAAAGATAGCAACCTCATGGGCGGCAAAGATAGCAACCTCATGGGCGGCAACTCATCACTGATTATTGGCCGGAACGGGTGTAACGCCAAAGGCGGGCTCCACTCCGTGATTGTTTTAACGGAGTGGGAATACGATGATAACGGCAATTACGTACCCATAGCCGTAAAAGCGGAAATTGTTGACGGCGTGCGGATTAAAGCTGACACGTGGTATAGGCTCAAAAAGGCGAGTTTGTAGAGGTAGATGGATGAGAACAAAAGAAAAGTGCCCCGGACTGTTGGCGCAGTCACAGGGGCACAAAGACAAATTTACCGATATTATTTTAGCAAAAACGGGAGAAAAAGTCAATGGCAAAGTATAAGCAGGTCATGCAGGTGAGCCTTTGCGGCAACATCGAGCGCGGCGCGTTTGATGCTGTTACCGTAAATGGCGGAGATGTAATGGAGATTGTAGGTAAGCATTTGCGCAAAGAGGGCATCGAGCGCGGTAAAATCCGCATTACGGTTCTCGAGGAAATGCCAGAGGAGGCGAAAGCAAATGAAACTGTATGAGTATGCGGAGCAATACGAGGCTTTAAAGCAGATGGCGGAGGATGAAAGCGTCCCTCTCGAAGCGCTCGCAGACACGCTTGAAAGCATCGATGATGAGTTTGAGACAAAAGTGGACAGCATCGCGTGCATCATCAAAGATGAGCTGGCAACCGCAGAAGCGATCAAAAAAGAGATCGACGCGCTGACCGCGCGGATGAAGCGCCATGAAGCAACAGCGGATCAGCTTAAATCCTACACCATGCAGCAGATGCAGGCGGTAGGAAAAAGCAAAATCGAAACGGCGCGCAACGTGGTATCCGTAGCAAAAAAAGCCCCGGCGCTTGAAATCGAAAACGCCGATGACTTTATCGCATGGGCTACGCTCGATCATGAAGAGTTTATCCGCCAGAAAGCGCCGGAGATCAACAAAGTTGCCGTGCGTGACGCGCCAAAAGCGGGCGAGGAGCTCCCGGGGGCTAAATTGGTAGCCGGGTACAGACTGGCGGTGCGCTGATGGGTAACATGGATATTTACAACGCCGTGAGCGCTGTGCCAGACAGCGCACAAAAGCGGATCACCGGCGGACGGCTCAACGGCATGACGGACATCAACCCCATGTGGCGCATACGAGAGCTTACAGAGCTATTCGGGCCGTGCGGCATCGGCTGGAAATACAAGATCGTGCGCGAGTGGCTTGAGACCGCCAGCACCGGCGAGGTAGGGGCGTTTGTGGACATCGAGCTGCAATACAGGATCACGCCGGATGCGGACTGGTCTGAGCCTATTCCGGGCACAGGCGGATCAAAGTTTGTGGCGGCGGAAAAGGGTAATAATCTGCGTGCATCCGATGAGTGCTACAAAATGGCGCTCACAGACGCGATCTCCGTAGCTTGCAAAGCTTTAGGCTTCGGCGCGGACATTTATTGGGAGGCAGGACGTACAAAGTATAACGCCGCCCCGCCGGAGCAGGATGAAGAATACACCTGCGCGCAGTGCGGTAAAGCGATCCGCGACGGCAAGAAAAAAGACGGCAGCACTTGGAAAGCGGGCGATATTGCGTTATATGCGCAAAAACGGTATGACCGACAGCTTTGCTTCGAGTGCTTAGGAAAAGAGATCAAAGCCGAAAAGGCGGCGGAGAAAGCTGGTGGCCTGAATGGTGCAATTTGATTTTACAGCCGCCCACGTGAACGAAGACGGAGAGCTTTGCCTCAAAGTCATCAACACACCCGCCGCAAAACAGTTTGTGCTTGGTATGCGCGAGCGTATGTATACGTGCGAAGTAAAAGAGTACCGGCAAAAGCGCAGCTTGGATGCAAATGCCTATTTTTGGGTGCTTTGCGATAAGCTTGCAGAGGCGACGAACCAACCGAAAGAGCTGATCTACCGCGAAGCGGTGCGAAACATCGGCGGAAACTGCGATACGGTGTGCGTGATAAATTCCGCCGTGAACAAGCTGCGGCAGATGTGGCAGCATAATGGGCTCGGTTGGGTAACGGATGTACTGCCCAGCAAAGTGCGGGGCTGCACGAATGTGATTGTATACTATGGGTCCAGTACATACGATAGAGCGCAGATGGCGCGTCTGATCGATAATATTGTACAGGACTGCCGGGCGGTGGGAGTGGAAACGCTCCCTCCGGACAAGCTGGAAGCCCTGAAAGATGAGTGGGCAAGATGATTGGCGAGTGCTTTATTTGTGGTTGCTATGGTGTGGTCGAGCGGCACCATATATTCGGAGGTGCGCTGCGCAAGAAAAGCGAGCGCTACGGATTGGTCGTTACGCTGTGCCATAGCTGTCACAATGAGCCGCCCTACGGGGTACACCACAACGCCAAGGCGATGCAAAAGCTGCACGAATACGGGCAGCGCAAAGCCATGGCAGAAAACGGTTGGAATATCGATGATTTCCGCCGAGAGTTTTATAAAAACTACCTTTAGCGGTTATCCGTTGTTTGCCTTCGGGTGGGTGGCGGATACCTGTGGCGGGTAGCAGAAAGGAAAGTCGACGATGGCGAGACCGCAGAAAGAAAATGTGGACTATTGGCCTTTCGATGTGGGACTTTTCCAAGATCGTAAATTCCGTTTGATTCGCTCCGAATTTGGAATAAAGGGCGCTTATATAGCTTTAGAGCTTATAAATATGGCGTACAGCGAGAACGGATATTATGCAAAATTCGGCGAAGAAGACTGCCTCCTGATGTCCGAGGGTGTCGGTGGTGGTTGCGAAGCGAGTTTTATTATGGAGGTAGTACGAGGGTGCTGTAGACGTTCTCTATTTGACGAGGGTATCTACAATGCGTTCGGCGTGCTCACCTCTCACGGCATACAGCAAAGATACTTGAGAATCATCGGAAAGAACAGAGCTGATGTGCGATTTATTAAAGAGTATTTTTTGCTTGATATAAGCGATGAAAGAGATGTTCCGGCGAACATCCGTAATAAAGTTACGCTTTTATCGAGTTTTCCGACGGAAAACCCCAGTAAACCGACGGAAAACCCCAGTAAACCGACGGAAAACCCACAAAGTAAAGTAAAGGAAAGTAAAGTAAAGGAAAGTAAAGTAAAGGAGTATGCGCAGAGCGCGGACGAGTCCGCCTCAGCGCCGGCATACCGACTGATACTCCATGACGACTCTTATTATCCGATAAGCAAAGAGGACATAAGCAAATGGGCTGCTCTATATCCGGCAGTAGATATAGAGCAAGAAATACGTAAAATGATCGGATGGAGCGAGGCAAACCCGCAAAACCGTAAGACAAGGCGCGGCGCACTGGCGTTTATCAACCGCTGGTTGGCGCGCGAGCAGGACAAAGGAGGTGCAAGACATGGAGAGCTTCCGCGAAATGATACCGGCGTCAATCCGTACGAAAAGTACGGCGGTACGCTCATTTGAAGACTACCGTCAGCGTCAAATCGATGTGCTAAATGCACTGCCGGGTGATCTGCCTGGCATGGACTGCCCGGAGTGCAAAAACAAAGGCGTGATCTATGCGCTCGAAGACGGCTACGAGGTAGCAAAAGAGTGCAGCTGTATGGCGGTGCGCAGATCGTGGCAGCGGATAGAGAAAAGCGGTCTCAAAGATATTATGAACCGATACACTTTTAAATCCTACGAAATTCGAGAACCGTGGCAGGAACAGATCATGCGCAGCGCGTGCGATTATTGCCGGAACCCCGAAGGATGGTTTTTTGTCGGCGGGCAGGTCGGAGCGGGAAAAACGCATATTTGCACCGCCATTGTAGGCAAGCTGCTCCAAAACGGGAAATCGGCAATCTATACGCCGTGGAAGAGGATTGCGGCGGAATTAAAAGCCTGCATCAATGAGCCCGAATATACTGCACGTATGGACGAGCTGATGAAAACAGACTGCCTTTACCTCGATGATTTTTTGCGCACAGGCGCAGGCGACAATGGCAAAAAGTCACCGCCGACGCAGGGAGACTTAAACCTTGCATACGAGATCATCAACAACCGATACAACGGGCGCAAGATGACAGTGATTTCTTCCGAGCTGACCATAGCGGAGATTTTGCAGCTCGATGATGCGATCGGATCGCGCATTGCCGAGCGGGCCCGGGCGCATACAAACAACATTAAGCGGGATATATCCCGTAATTACAGATTAGGAGGATTTTAAAATGAGTGCAAGTAATGGCGTACATATTATGGGGCGTATCACAAGAGACTTGGAGCTGCGGCATACGCAAAGCGGCACCGCTGTGTGCCAGTTTTGCGTGGCGGTGACACGCAGCTTTAAGGACGCTAACGGCGAGTACCAGTCGGATTTTATTGATTGTGTGGCGTGGCGCAACTCAGCGGAGTTTATCACAAAATATTTTAGCAAAGGCGCGATGATCGCGCTTGACGGCGAGCTCCAGACACGCAACTACACGGACAAGGACGGCAACAAGCGGAAGGCGACTGAGTTGCTTGTGAGCAGCGCCGCTTTCACGGGCGAAAAGCGAGAGGCCGCTGCAAAACCGACACCAACGGAAGATGATTACAATGCTATTTCTGACGATGATTTACCATTCTGAGGAGGGCGCATGAAAATCAAATTTATAATACCGGGCGAACCGCAGGGTAAAGCCCGGCCGCGTGTAGTGCGGATGAAATCCGGGCGCAGCATGAGCTACACGCCCGATAAAACCGTGGCGTATGAGGAGCTTGTGCGGCAACGCTTTTTAGCAGAGGCACATGGTAGGCGCTTTGCCGACGATGCACCGATAGATATAATCATCACGGCATTTTTGAGTATCCCGAAGAGCGCCAGCAAGCGAAAGCAAATGCTGATGACGAGCGGCGCACTTTTCCCGATGAAAAAGCCGGACTTGGACAATGTCATGAAGATTGTGTGCGATGCATTGAACGGTTTTGCTTACAGAGATGACGCGCAGATTGTGAATGCAAAGATCTGTAAACGATGGTCGTCGGATATACCAAGTGTCTGGGTGACGATAGAGGGAAAGGAGAGCAAAAGCGATGGACATACGTAAATTTAGCGTAACAGGCATTAAAGAGCCGTACTACATAATGCTTTCGGGGACAAATCGGCGGGCGAGCTGCCGAGGCTGCATATACAGGCGCGGGATAGGCTCTCGCGGAGACCGATACAGCGTGTGTTGCTATTGCTACGATACGGGCCTCCCACGCGGATGCCCGCCCGAAAAGTGCGATAAGAAACGGAGGAAACGATAAAGCAATGAAAGCTTTACAGCGATACCAAATGAGCAGAGCGGAAAAAGCGGCGCTGAAAGCGGAGATAGCGAGGCAGGTGCACGAGCTTGATGAAAAGTTTTCGGCTGAAATCTGCGCCATGCTGCTTTGGGCATTGCACGAAGAGTTTGGTTTCGGCGCTGACCGTCTCCGCCGCGTGTGGGACTGCGTGGCGGTGCACCGTGCGGAATTGCTCAAACATTACGATATGCAGGATAACGCCGAATTTATTTTGCTTTACAAGCTGCGCCAGATCGGCGTGGATGTAGAAAAGTGGACGGCGGAACCGCAAACGCAAAAGGTGGTGCTGACAGAATGATGCAGCGTCTGGGCCCATGCCCGCAGAACTGCCCGGACAGATACGCAAACGAGCACGAGACTTGTCACAGTACATGCCAAAGGTACATGAGATACAAGCTTACAAAATTGCTTGAGGGTAAGCAGCGCGCGAAAGCAATAGACGAGGTAGATTTCCACCGATCCGTGCGGAGAGCAGTTGAGAAAAAACATAAAAGGAAGATCAGATATGACAACAGATGAACTCATCAATGCGCTTGAGCGCATGGAATCGGAGACCGGATCGCTGGCAGACTATATAGATCGGGATGCTCTTATCGAGTGGTTGAAGCGAATCCCGATCATAGATTTATCCGATGGACGTGGGCTTTGTCGAGTAATCATGGAAGATGATTTCAAAAAAGCAATAAAGAAAATGCCAAAAGGCATTATTGCGGATGTTGCCCCGGTGCGGTATGGACGGTGGCTATGCGTTGACACAGATACAGAGCAGTTTTTTTTGTGCAATAGATGCAATAAAAAAGAATATTGGGAAAGCAACTACTGCCCCTACTGCGGAGCAAAAATGAATGAGGAGGCAACCGATAATGGATAAATGGATCAGCGTAAAGGACAGGATGCCGGAGGTTAGCGGATATGTGGTCTGCATAGCAAAAAGAAATCCATTTTCCAGATTTATGCCAATGGTGGCAAGAATAGAGAAAAATGGCTGGGTAAATCCGATAACCGAGAAATATATCTCAGAGGTCACCCACTGGATGCCGTTGCCAAGTACGGAGGGGTTGAAATGATAGACAATGCTTTAAACGTACAGCAACGATTAATGCGACACACCAAATATGACGAATCCTCTGGTTGCTGGGAATGGGTCGGCAGTAAGCGAAATGGATATGGCAGAATGATTATCGGTAGTAGAACTGATGGAACAAGAAAGAGCGTTTCTGCACACCGTATTTCTTACGAGCTGACATATGGAGAAATCCCTATCGGGATGGAGGTATGTCACAAGTGCGATAACCCGTGTTGTGTGAAAGCTATGGTGGTGCTTGGATTAGTGGGCCTCGCCGCGGCGGTGGCATACGTAGCATCATAAAAAGGAGAAACAATCGATGACAGAGAATTGCATTGAAAGAAATAAACGGCTCAACACCGAAAAGAAAATTGCAGATTTTAAAGTAAAGCAAAAGTTGGATTACGATTTTAAAATTAAATATGCAGAGGCAAGAGCATGGGAGTTTTACAACCACCCGGACGTGGCGGGAAATTGTTACGTTGCCGTAGGCGGATTAGATAGCATTACGCTTTTAATGTTTTTGCGTAAAATTGGGATTAATGTACCGGCTGTATCTGTATCCATACTCGAGGATAAGAGCATACAAAGTGTTCATCGGCAGCTCGGAGTACAAGCGCTTAAACCGCTTAAAAGCAAAGTGCAAGTTATCCGTGAGTTTGGGCGGCCGGTGCTATCAAAAGAGATCGCCGGAAAAATAAGCTTGTTGCAAAATCCGAGCCCCAAAAACGCAACCGTGCGGCACGCAATCATTACCGGCGAAACGGGCGAATACGGAGGATACCGAAAAAACACGAGGATGAAACTTTCACAAAAATGGCTCGAGAAGTTTGGAGGGTACGAAAACGAAAACGAGAATGTAAATTACGGCAAGCCGGATTTTTTAGTATCGGATAAATGTTGTTATTATCTGAAAGAAAAGCCATGCAACGATTACGCAAAAGAATCGGGTCGTTTTCCGTATATGGGGCTGATGGCTTCTGAAGGCGGAAGAAGAGAAAAGGCCTTGATGATGCACGGATGCAACTACATTTCGCCCGGAACAAAAAGAAGCTGCCCATTTGCTATCTTTTCGCGGCAAGACTTGTTGCGCCTCGCGATTGAGCTGGAGGTACCTGTGCCGGAAATTTACGGAAAAATAGAGCAGCGAAACGACGGAACGCTTTATACTACTAAGGCACAACGTACAGGGTGCTCAATGTGCGGATTTGGTATCCAGCTTGAGAAGAGGCCTCATCGATTTGATGCGCTGTGGCAAAGAGATGCGAAAGAATGGGATTTTTGGATGAATAAATGCTGCACAGACGAAAGCGGTAACACATACGGTTGGGGACACGTGCTTGATTATATAGGCGTTGAGCGGAGATCGCCGGAAGCAGAGTTCGCGCCGGAGCAGATGATACTAAATTATAAAGGAGGAGGGAAATGACAAAAGAACTTTTGGAACAATACCCGGACATCTGCGCGGAAATCGAAGAGCTTGAGCGCGAGAATAAAACGGTGATAAGCGATATAGTGCGCGGATCATCGGATGAGTTTCCGTTTACCGAGCACCCTATCACCGTGCGCGGGCTTGGGCCGCAGAGATATGCCGAGCACATTGCAAAGCTCGAAGCGCAAAAGCAAGAGATAGAGCAATTTGTATTCGGCATCAAAAGCGCATGGTTGCGGCGCGTCGTGATGTTTCGGGCATTCCACGGCTATTCATGGGACCGGGTCGCGGCGCAGATGAGCAAAAGCGGTAAAGTTCCGGCGATCAACACACTCAAAAGCCAGTATTATGGTTTATTCAAGCCGGGCGAAAAATAATTTTTGCTTTTCGGCGTTTTTGTACCAAATGGTGCGATTTAATCTATATACTAAATAATAGAGTTATTAGGTAAAGCGCCGGGGATTAGGTTCCTCGGAGCTTTTGCTACGCCGAAGGAGGGCGAAAAGATGAACAAAAAAGCATATCGCCCTTGCCCACTCCCAAGCGGCTGCGTGTGGGATACATACGCGAGGACGGGCGAGCATTTGTGCATGCTTGTGGTTTGCCCGTATGCGCGCTGCGCCGCGCGGCTGACGGAGTGTCTGGATACATATCTGCGGGAGGCCGAGAAGAAAGAGCGCAGCGAGTCGGAGGTAGGCCATGAGCTTTGATTACAACGCGCCGAGATGGCGGAGGTTGCGAGCGGCTGTGCTGAGGCGGGACGGTTATCTGTGCCGGTATTGCCTGCGGTATGGGCGGCGCCGTCAAGCGACGACCGTGCACCACATCGAGCACGCGGATGAGCATCCGGAGCTTGCGTATAACGCAGACAATCTCGTCAGCCTGTGTGAGGCGTGCCACAATAAAATGCATCCGGAAAAAGCGAAGAACGCGGGGAGGTACGGGATATGAAAGATCACAGAGATCCCCCCCTCATCCGACGCGCCTTCCGGGGCCGGTAGGGACCGGCGG
>NFZC01003458.1_pt1 | contig 17849 bp, 2 predicted proteins | sample 1095391 | NCBI WGS metagenome assembly NFZC01 (sample SAMN03609890, study PRJNA323583) | gut metagenome | isolation source: feces | host: Rattus norvegicus | place: Denmark: Riget | collected 2013
GCAGCTAGAAGGTGGAGCGGACGAGCGACAGGCAAGGACGGCAAGGCAAGGTGAACGAGGCGTAACAGGCGACCCCAAGACCCCCACCCCCTTTGACCACCGTTGCAAATTATAGTAGAATAATACAAATAAAGAAATTCTGCCTCCCCCCACCCCCTTTTTCTGGATTTCGGTTTTCCGATTTTTCCCACCCCTGAATTTTCGGGAAGTGTTAATGAAGTTAAATATTAAAACAAAAATAGATTATGACATTTAAAGAAGCAAAAGATATATTGAAGAAAGAGTTTGCAGTGATTAACCTTCACAAGTCAACAGAGCCATTTGAGTTTGACGATAGCAACTGGTTTGGGTATGAGAAGCCTTCTGTGCTTGAAGCTTTCCGTGTTTTATCCAAGAAAGGTTATTATATAACCATTAGCGGACATGATTACGATATGCGTAAGAAACGTTTGGAGAAGGAGTACGAAAAGAACACCAAGGCTCCTGGTCCTGGCGAAGAGCAGTCAAAGGAAGGCAACCCAGCTCTTAAAGAAGCATCCTCCCAGTTCAACGATGCTTTGTTGGATGAGCAGGCGAAGAAGATTGAAGAGCTTACCAAGGAGAAAACAGATCTGGAGGATCAGATTACGATTTTGAATGCTTGCAAAGAGTATAACGAGAACTTTGGCAGAAAACAGATTAAGCGTCTCGGTAAGGAGATTGCCAAGTTGAACAGCATTATCCATGACAAGAACGCTGTTTTGGCTGACGTTGCAGAGGAACTTCGCCTTTCAAAGATTCGTGAGAAGAATCTTGCCGAGTTAGGTCTGAAATATGTTGGGGAGAATGAGAAGTTGAAGAAGGAGCTTGCAGACAAGGTTGTTGACAAGATTGATGCTCAGGCTTTGAAGAGTGCCGAGAGTGCTCTCGCTTACAAAGATGAAGTCATTGAGACTCTAGATAAGGAGTTAGCTGAGGCAAAACATGAGCTTTCTTCGCTAAAGAGACCGTTCCGACCAGACTCGACGGAAGCAGTTGTTCTGTTTGCTAACGCTTATGCTAAAGCAGAAAGGAAGCACTTGCCTTGCACAGATTGGAGAAATGACGGAAAGGAAGTATCTGCAACGTATATTTTGGAAAATGGAAAGAAGAGCAAAATTGCTCTTGACTTCACCGGCGATGAGATTATTTTCTCTCGAACAGACCCAGATAAGCCAAGAAAAGACTCATTATACTCTTATAAGGATAAGCAACTTGCCGAGAAGGACGAGGTGATTGCCGACTTGGGCAGGGAGTTGAAGGCTACTAAGACGGAGTTGGAGGAAAAGACCAAGCTGGTAGAAGTGGTTCGCAAAGGTTCTAAGGAGTATTGCGAATATGGTATTGCGGCTGAAAAGATGATTCAGAAGATGGCAAAGGAAATTGTTAATGACAGCCCAGTCCCCTCAAAAGATTACAAGCAATATCGTCTTTGGGCGAATGGCTACAGATTCAATCCTCAGTTTCCTGATTTTAGCAAGGAAGAGGAGAAGAAACCTTCTCTTTTCAGAGACGATTCTGTTGGCGCAGTAACGAACCAGAAAGATTGTTCTCCTGTCAAAGATACTCATCCTACTGAGGATAACCCTAAGGAGGTTGAGATGGATGAAATTCTGGAGCATGTACGTAAGGTTTTAGAGGAAGGAGGTACGGTTTCTACCAGCTACGACAAAGCGGAGGAAGGTGGAAATCAATCTGCTACTATTGTGCAACATAGAAAAAGTATTGTTGATTTATTTAAGGAAATCAAACGCTTATGGCAGGAGTAAATAATCAGAATACGCAGCAGCCTAGGAAGAAGCCGGTAACTATCGGCGGCTATCCTGAGGCTGTGCATGACCTGATGAGGGCGAAATATCCCGATTATGATCAGGTGATGAATGGAGGCAACGGAGGGGCCGCGGGGGTTAATGGCGGTGTCGCGGGTGTTAACTTCTTCGGGAATGGGGGCGGTGCTACCGGTAAGTTTGAGGCTCCAGCGGTTATGCCGCAGCCAGATTTGACTCCTGATACTCCAGCCCCTGCTCCAGAGTATGGAACGGATGGAGTTCAGTTTACCAACCCGGCACAGACTCAGCAGAATGACCTATCTTCCCTATCCTCGGCATTGACCGGCGCAGGAGTTTCGAGACAGGTTCCAGAGTTTGAGGCTGATCCTAAACAGAGGGATGGCGGCTTTTTCAGTTGGCTCGGCAAGATTATGCCGAAGAGCAGACCGGGAATGAGAGAGGGTGAGACTCCTGACGAATATGACCGTCGAATCACTACCAACCGTGAGAATTTCGCTGCCTTTGCTGATGCTATCCGACACATGGGAAACATCGTCAACACTTCGAAGGGTGCGCCTCTGCAGGTGTTCAACGACCCTACTGCCATGATGGAACAGGGGTATCAGAACCGCAAGGCTCAGAGACAGAAACAAGCTGCCATTGATGCGGATGCTGCCTATAAGCAGGCAAATCTAGACATTAAGAGTGCGGCAGAAAGAGCAAATCAGGTTTACAGGGAAACTATGTTGGGTTACAAGCAGAAGGCAGAAGAACGTGCAGCAAAGAACGATGAGTTCGACAGAAACTACAAAACCGCAAGTTTACAGAGACTGCTTGATAATGACAAGTTCAATCACGAACTTTCTACCAACAAGTTCAATGAGACTGCAAGACATAATAAAGTTTCTGAGTCTCAAGGTGCTATTCGTATCGCTCTTGCTCAGGAGAGTAATAACATAGCTAGAACAAGATTGGCTCATTCTATTGCTTCCGGTGGCGGCGGTGGAAAGAGCGGCAAGCTTACCAATCTCTCCTCTCCAACAGGACACTTGAACAGAACGTATGATCTAAACGCTATCGAGAAGAAGCAGATTACTCAGCACTTGATCAAGAACGGCTATATCAATAAGACGAATCTTGATGCTTGGACTAACTACGTAAGTACTGGTGACACAAAGAATGCCAACGACTTACAGAACTACTGGATTGCCTACGCTGCAAATATGCCTGGCAAGAAGGGCGATGCTTTCAGAACTATGCTAAAGAATCATTATATGTATAAAGAGACTGGTACAACATCGGCTCCAAAGACTACAGGCAGAAGTGTGGTGACTATTACCTCGAAGGGTAACAAGGGCAAGACTACAAAGAGTAATACGACAAAGAATAAGTTTCACGTAGATTAATTATTAACTTATGCCAGATAATATATTAAAGTATATCTTTAGAGACAAATCGGGTGCTAAGCACACGGTTTGGAAGAGTGATTATGACGCAGACCCACAAGGATTCGCAAAAGCTTATCCTGATGCGAGGTTTGAAGTTGTAAACCGTAAGACAGGTGATCGTGGTCACGTATCTGTAAAGGATGTTGGCGCAGCCCAGAAGGAAGGATTTAATCTTTTCACTATGAAGGCTTACCAGAAAGAGCATTACGAGAAGCCAAAGACGATGAAGCAGAGAGCGCAGGAAGTCGCAGCTCAGTATCAGAAGCCAAGGCAGCAGAAGGCTCAGCAGCCTAGAACGGCTACTACTTCTGGTACAGACTACATGCAGAACTGGCGGTTGATGCGCATGCGCAACGACCAAATGACTCCATTGCAGCAGGCTCAAGCTAGTAATGCGCGCGAACGCATGCAAAGAGCACAAGAGCAGTCTGCACGTCAGGAGCAGCAGAGAGCTACCCCTATCAGCAGAAGCAGAATAACCCCTACTGCCAAGAACTTCAACGAGACGATGCAGCAGCTTTCTACTCCTGAAGCTCGAAGGGCTAGAGCCAAGCAGCAGAGAGAGGATGATGCTAGAGCATTCGCCCAGTATGAGGTTGAGGGCAACAAGTTTGTAAGAAATGACGGACAGACCGAAGGCATTTTGGGTAATGATCTGCTCAAACTGGTAGATTCTTCCATGAACGAGGCACAGGAATTGACACGTCAGCAGTATCAGCAGAACCTTGACAAGATGGGTGGCATCTATGCGCCTCAGTCGGTAAAGGAACAGGCTTTCCGTGATGCCCAGACTCAGGAGCAGGTGAACCGTCAGAACGTTCTGATGAACAATCTCAGCAGCAAAATCAACGAGATTTATTCGCAGAAGGGAATGCAGCGCCATATTGCCGAGAGCGCAGAGAAACTGAACATGAGTGTGGAGGAATACGTGGACAAATACGTTACTCCAGAGATTATGAACTATGCTCAGAAGGCTCTGACGATGCGTAATCAGGAGGAAATCATGCCTCATGGTGCGCTTGACTATATTGCCAAGAACCTCAGCAACTCTATTATCGGCATGGTGGTGGCTCCATCTGTGATGTCTAGAGATACAAGACAGAGATTGCAGGAAGGTATTGCTATTGCGGATGGTGATGCGGAAATTCAGAAGGTTGCCGGCCACAAGGATGAAACCTATCGCTCGGGCATCGGTACGAGATTCGCATCTACTGCCGTAAACATGGCTGCTGATTCTGGTCCGCTCGCCGTAATCGGTGCCGGCGCAAGTGCTGCCGTGAATACTGGAACCCGAGTTCTGACTAACGGACTGGTGAAGGCTGGTGTGATGAAGGCGGCGCAGAAGCTTACCGCCCAGCAGATGGCTTTCAAGGTGGCCAACATGACTACGGCACAGAAGATCATGTCGGGATTGGGAACCAGAACAGCAACAGGTGCGCTGAACCTTGCAGGATATTCGGGTGTGACTGCTGCTTTGAATCAGGCTTCTACTGGCGATGATACTTCGCTGCAGGCTATCGGTGAGGCTGGTCTGAAAGGTGCTGAGCATGGTGCGGTAACGGGTGCGATGTTTGGAGTTTCGGGCGCAATCATGTCTCCTTGGGTTTCCAAGTTCGGAATCACCGGCATGGAGAAGAGTACTGGCGAGCGGTTGCTTCATGGCGCGCAGAAGTTTGGTGCTACGGCTGCCGGTCTGGGCGTTGAGGCAGGAACCATGATGGTTGCCGACAACGTGACTGGCGATAAGGATATTTCCTTCGGCACTTGGTTGGAAGATGTTGTGATGGTTGGCGCATTCAAGGCTGGCGAACCTAGCAACTTCGTGAAGATGGGCAACATTCTGCATCATCTTACTCATAATAGTGGCGGTAATTTCGTGATTGGCAAGAATGCCAACGGCTCCCCTATCGCCGTGGATATTCGTCTGACTCCAGACGAGAAGAATGAATTGGTTTCTTCAGCATCGGGCAAGAATCTGATGGATGCTTTCGTAAAGGTGGACCGCGCATCGAAGACAGCCCCAAGAGACCCGAAGTATAAGACTGCTTACACGGATTTTATGAACGACCCAGACGTTTCTCAGAGCACCAAGGAGAAGGTGAATGCGGCCATGGGACTGTTTAATACGACAAGAGGCAAAAGCTACCGCAGCGTGAACGACGTAAAGAACAAACAGATTCTTGAATACACCAAGAATGGAACGCTGCTTACACGTACCTCTTATAAGAATGCCGATGAGCGCAGAGCTATTCTTTACAAGCAGAAGCTTTATCGTGATAATGACGATATGATGTCGCTGATGGGCTACGCAAGGATGAAGGATATGCAGTTCATAGATGATGATGGAACTGTTACTAATCTAGCGTTTAGATTCCTTAAGGAAAACGGATATGACGAGAATAAGGATATTACAGACCCGAATAATGCCCGACTGATAAATGAGTTGCGCAACCAGAAGAGTGCGCTCTATCTTGACTGGGAAAAGTATGCAGACAAGAACGGTTTGCTTGGCTATCTCAGATCAGAAAGCAGAGGTATTACTAATAACTTCATGGCTTCTATCAAAGAACTTCTTGGTAAAGAAGGAAGCATTGTTATTGATATTGACAAAATCATGCGCAAGGACCCAATGAAGCGTACCGATGAGGAGAACAGAATCTTCTATCATGTGAAGAGAGCACTCGAAGATGAGCTTTTCCCTAGCTGGAGGCCACACGCAGACCAGTCTGCCAGCCAAGGTAAGACGGTTGCCGAGGAGCATAGTCTGGGAACGGACAGCCCAGATAGCGGCGTGGTAGTTGATGAGTTGCGCAACCTTCGCAACGCAGAGCAAGCCCTTGATGCAGCGATGGATAGCAACGATGTGTTCAAGCAAACCTTTGAGAAATTGCACCAGCAGGGCTTGACACCGGCACAGATTTACGATGCACTCATTCAGAATGGATTACTCGAAGAAGAATTGACTCCACTTGCCCAATATATTAATGCGAACGCCAGAGTGCAGGGTATGCAGCAGGCTACTGCCGATGCTATAGAGGAAAACGTGAAGAGCTTTATTTCTGATTGGAGCTATCACGGAACATTGAACGGTCAGCCGATGAATGGCGAGCAGGCTCTGTATGTGCAGGATAGCAACGGAAGAACACTTCTTGTTGGTTCGGGTGATGTTGCCTTCGACCAGACTACAGGTAGAGCCAAGGAAGGCAGCGGCGATATGCTTGTCTGTCTGGACCCTAATACCAAGGAATTGGTTTATGTGAAGGCAGACGATGTTACTCTGATTCAAAACCAGCCTATCGACCAGTTTGCTGCTGAGTATCGCCAGAGATTGCAGATGAAGAACTCTGAGCCTTATAATCAGGCAGCACAGGAGCAGGCGATGCAGGATGCTGCAAAGCCTCAGCAGGAGGAGGAGGCACCACAAGATAATACCACAAAATCGGAAGATAGTACCACAAAAGAGGGTGATTTAACAAAAGATGATACCACTTTAACAAAAGTTGATACCACATCGGGCGAAGATAATACCACAAATGAGAACTTAGCACCACAAGAGCAGCCTCAGCCTACCCGAAAGTTTGCCGATGGTTCCGATGTTCCTATGGCTACGGATAGCAAGGGAAGACCTACGCCAGACTATGGGAAAATGACACCTGAGCAGAGTGCGGAGATTCTTACTGAGGACTTCGGGGAGAATGCTGAGAAGGTGGTGAACGGACAGATTAAGAAAGCTGAGAATGCTTTGAAGGATGCCGAGAAGATGAAGGTTGACTATACCGCCGAGCCTAACGACATCATGGAGCAGGAGACTTTGAAGAATCAGACTATTGAAGCTGCCAAGAAGCAGCTGGACCACGCTCAGAATATCAAGAAGGCTATGACTGCCAAGAAGGTTGCCGAGACCGTGGGTAAGACAGAACAGACTGAGGGCGCACATGAAGCTGGTAGCGTGGCTGCACAGAAGTTTGTGAATGCACCTAGACTTGTAGGCAACAAGCGCACTCGAATGCTGCCTGACGGAGAGACCAAGATTAAGGGACACTATGAGATTGTTCCGGCAGAAAGCCTTACTCCTTCTCATGATGTGAACAATGGCTATAAGAAATCTGAGGGATTCCCTACCGATGCTGAGGGCAGAACCGTAAACGATCGTGACTATGAGCACGACAAGGCGGCTCAGCAGAATACGGACCAGATTGCCCGAAAGTATAACGGTATGGCTATCGAGCAGGTGCCAGTGGTGTCTGACGAGGGTATCGTTTATGATGGTAACGGTAGAACCATGGCAGGACAGAAGGCAGCAAAGGAAGGTACGGACGCTGAATACATCAACGACCTTCTGGAGAATGCCGAGAACTTCGGCTTTACCAGAGAGCAGATTGAGCAGAGCGGTATTGAGCATCCTCGTCTTGTTATGGTGACAGATGAGAGATTGCCATACGATGCAGCTACCTTCGCAAAGTTCAACCGAAACGAGAAGAAGACTCAGAGTAATACCGAACAGGCGGTTGCCAAGGCTAAGACCTTGACTTCTGACGAGGTAGGCGCGATTGTTGCAGAGATTGAGGGAAATGGTTCTCTTGATGCTTTCTTTAACAATTCCAAGGCAATAAATGACTTGGTGAAGACGTTAGTAGATAAAGGCATCATCGGACAGAACGAGGTGGCACAGATGATGGATAGTCCTGAGCGACTTTCTGCACAAGGCAGGGAGTATGTGAAGAACCTTCTTTTGGGTTCCATCTTCAAGCCAGAGACTATCAGAATGCTGGGCATCGACTCTACGGTGAAGAATAAGGCTATCAACGCTATCCGCTCGGTAATGGACAACATGAAACTGGGCGAGTTCTCTCTTCGTGATGAGATTGATCAAGCTATCCAGTTGCTCTATGAGGCAAGACAGGGCGGCAATAAGGTTGATACGTTGCTGAGAACACCAGACATGTTCGGTGAGGATGCAGCTAAGCGTTACTCTTCTATCTCTCAGATGATGGCTTTAGCCTTGGAGGGCAAGGTTTCTGATTTCAGAGATTTGCTTGACGAATACAACCGCATCGCTAAGGCTAGAAATACTGGCGAGGGAAATATGTTTGAGGCAGCTCCTACCAAGGAAGAGTTAATTAATGAGTATTTGAACTTTAAAAAATGGCAAGATTATGGAACAGGACATTCAGAAATTGAAGGAGGCAATGATGTTTCAGGCAATGAAGAACCTCAACAAGAAGCATCAGGAGGAAATGAACCAGCAGAAGCAGGAACAGAACCAGAACGACCAAGAGTAGAAGAACCAGACGACTTAGTAAACAAAGAACTTGAAAGTCGTATTAAGGTTACTGATGAGGAAACCGAGACTCCATCAAAGAATGGTCCTATCATGAAGCAGAAGATTCTGATTGATGGAGACAAGGAAGTGATGAAGGTTGATGAGCCAAACGAGAAGGGAGAATACACCGGCTCATACTATGAGTATGATGGCAAGAAGTTTGGTGACTTGAATGAGGTTGTAGAGCATATTGACGAGGCGAATGCAGATAAGTTGACTGATGTAGAATCTGATTGGCAAAATAAAATTGACGATTATATCGCCGAGCACTACCCACACCATAATGGTGTTCGTTCTCGCACGACAGAAGAGCAAGCTGCATACGATGCTGAGACTGAGGCAATGAAGAATGATCCAGTTTTGGCACAGATGCGCAAGGATGCAGAGAATGCTTATAAGGAAGCAGAAGGCGGTCTCCCACTCCTTCCAAAGGAAGAGAACCCAGACCCTCAGTTTAACCCGATTGAGGCGGCTGCAGCAGAGTTCAAGAAGGAGCATCCTTTGACCGAGGATGAGATTATGAAGGCTGACGTGGACGATTTATCCAAGGATATGGCGCTTGACTATCTGAACGGAGAAGTGACAGACGATTTGCATCGTGCTATCTACGAAAGCATCTATGCTAAACGCAAGGGATTGAAGGCTGAGCCAAAGGTTGAAAATGCTTCTGACGATGGTGTTATTCATAATGATGATGTTCAGAGTCACGACTGGTCCCAGTATAAGGAAGGCGACATTTTCGATTATGATGGCTTTAAGGTTCGATTCAAGTTTGTAGAACGTGACGAAAACGGAAACGTTACTGGTGTTGCGGTTCAACATCTTGACGAGAACGGAAAGCCTATTGAGAATGGTGGTGAGTCGGTTCCTCCACTCATGTTCATGCAGGGCTACACTAAAGATACCCCAAAGGTAAAGTCTGAGGTGAAGAGTGATGTGAAGAAGGCTGACGATGCAGCGGTGGCTGCTTCCAACAAGAAGGTCAATGACCTTTGGGATATGCTCAAAAATGCCGGCAAGGATGAAGCGTCTGCTTCGTTCATCGGTCTTAACTCTAGACAGCTGGAAGTGTTGCCTAAGCTGGTGAGCGCCATGGCTGAAAATGCTTATCTGAGAATCAAGAGAGGCATGCACAATCTTGAAGACGTGGTGAAGGAAATGCGCAAGGAGTTTGCTCCTGCTGCCAAGATTTTCAAGAAGGAAGACGTGGATGCTATCTATGAGCAGATGATGAATATCCGCTATCGTGATGGTGAGCAGCGCATGAGCTTGAAGGAATGGGCTGACTACTACGAGAAGACTTCACCTAAGCATCAGGAGAATCTGGTGGGTGACTCCAAGACTGCCGAGGAAAGAAAGCTGGCAGAGAAGAAGTTTATTGATGTCGTGAACCTACAGTTGGGCTTCAAACATAAGTTTAACGGTATTGTTGAGCTGAGAAAGATTGCAGAGAGAGTCGGTTTGAAGGATATTAAGGACACAGACCTTCAGGAGCTTGCTGAGACCGCTATTGTTAAGCGAGCAAGAGGTATCGCTTCTTCGGAATCAACCAACGATGCTGTGAAGTTTGAACGCATCAAGACACTCTATGAGAATCAGCCTAGCCTCAACCAGAGGGATTCTGAGCGAGTGATGAAGCAGCAGTACTCTACCCCTGCCCCTTACGCTTTCCTTGCAGATATGTATGTGAAGGGTAACGGCAAGATGATTGAGAGTGCCCTGGAGCCTAGTGCCGGCAACGGTATGCTTACCATCGGCTTGCCAATGGATAAGGTGCATGTGAACGATATTGATGCCCAGCGATTGGCGAACCTGAGAAGACAGGGCTTCAAGAACGTAACGAGTCAGGACGGAACCCAGCCTTTTGCAGACAAGGACGTTGACGTGGTGGTTACAAATCCACCATTCGGTAGTGCTACCCCTAAGGAGTATGACGGCTATAAGATTTCTTCTTTGGAAGGACAGATGGCTATCAATGCCTTGGAGAGCATGAAGGACGATGGCCGTGCTGCCATTATCATCGGCGGCAAGACAGAATACGCCAAGAATGGAAGTCTGAATCCGAAAGATAAGGCTTTCCTTGGTTATCTCTATAGCCACTATAATGTGGAGGACGTGATTAATGTGGATGGCGGTCTGTATGCAAAGCAGGGAACCAGCTACCCTACACGTATTATATTAATAAACGGAAGACGCTTGAATGAAAATGCCTTTCCACCAGTAAAGGATAAGGCTAGAGCAGAGACCGTGAAAGATTATGACGAACTTTATAAACGAATTGAAGATGATATACTACGAGGTGAACGGATGGATTCTTCCATCGGAGGAGAAACAAGAAGTGCTCAACCAGAACTTGATAAACAAGGCTCTGCTGGTACTCCTAAAGAGAGAGTACGAACAGGAGAACGAGGAGGAAGCAAACCAGATGGTAAGCGAGAGCCTGACCTATTTGACTCCACTTCCGTATCAGGAACCCATGATGACTTGGAGAATCAACGAGGAACCGAGCCAAGACAAGATGGAGGACTTTCTGATGGAGATACTGGAACAGACAGAACAAGGGCAGATGTTGCTCGGAGCGAGGGGGCAGGAAATAACTCCAATTCCGAAGGACGAGTATTGGGATCAGGAGGAAATGGACAGCCTAACACTCAGCTTCATGATAATGAATCTTCCGAGTCCGGGAGCGGAAGGGGACCACGGAGACAACTACAGCGGTTGGACCAGCCCGTACGTGGACTAAGTACAGAGAAAGTTACATACACCCCAAAGAGTGAAAACGCATTCACCCTAAAATCTGTTATGCCTGCCGATCAGCAGGATGCAGTAAACAAGAACCTCGAAAAGTTGGGCGATGCAGACCAGTTCCTTGTTGATGAACTGGGCTATAATGATAAGGATGATTTGTATTCTCATCTTGCAGCAGAGCAGGTTGACTCTGTAGCCCTTGCCTTACATCAGGCAAAGAAGGGCAACGCATTTATTGTTGGAGATCAGACAGGTATCGGTAAGGGAAGACAGGCTGCGTCGTTTATTCGTTATGCAGTAAAAAACGGACAGATACCAGTTTATTTTACTCAGAAAGCTCATCTGCTGAGCGATGTCTATCGTGACTTGGTAGATATTGGTAGCCCAGAGCTGAGACCGTTTATTTTGGGCAGCAAGAAAGAGGCAACTGTCACCGACTCTGACGGAAATGTTGTATATCCAAAACCTTCTGACGCAGAAAGGGACCGTGTTCTTGCATATATCGAAAAGAATGGTAAACTTCCAAAGGAATATGATTATGTATTAACAACCTATAGTCAAGTAGGCAATGGTGTTTACGAGTTTGACGAGAATGGCGCCCGAAAAGAGAAGAAACTTGCGAAGGGTAAATCTTTCGGCGCTGCTGCCCTTAGCGGACAAAGAAGACGTGATGCTATTGAAAAACTTATGGGCAACGCCTATCTTATCCTTGACGAAAGCCACACGGCTGGTGGAAATAGCGGTCAGGGCAACTATTTCCAACATATTATTCAGAAGGCAAAGAACGTTACCTTCTTCTCTGCAACCTTTGCCAAGAGACCAGACAACATGCCTATCTATGCTTTGCGTACTGCCATGAATGAGGGCGGTATGAAATCATCCGATTTGATTGATGCGGTAAAGCGTGGTGGCGCAACCTTGCAGGAGATTATGAGCCAGACCTTGACGCAATGCGGTCAGATGATTCGCCGTGAGCGAGATATGACTGGCGTAACCATCGACTGGAAGGCGATTGATGATCCTGAGCGAGTACAGGAACAGCGAGAACAGTATGATAGTATCATCGGATTGTTTAATGATATTATCAATTTCCAAAAGAAATATGTTACCGATTACGTTGACAAGCGCAACGACGAGCTGGCTGAAATACAGGCTAGTATTGGAATCAAGAAGGGAACGGCTGCCCTTGGTATCAAGAATCAGCCATTTGCCAGCAAGGCATTCAATACCGTTCAGCAGGTACTTCTCTCCTTGAAAGCGAAGTCGGCTGCAGAACGTGCCATCGACTATTTGAAGCAGGGCATGAAGCCTGTGATTGCGTTGAACAATACCAACGAATCGCAGACAGGCAACCTTGCGCTTGGTGAGGAAATGGACGCACCAGACTTGGGTACATCTTTGAAGAAGGGTCTGGAGGGTACACTTCGCTATACTCAGAAGGACGCAAAGGATAATAGCGAAAGCGGCTACATCAAACTTTCTGATTTGGGCGATGAGGCAGTTGAGGCTTATCACGAACTGGAGAAGAAGATTGAGCAGACAAGTACCGGTCTTTCACTCTCCCCTATTGATGTTATCAAGAACGAACTGCAGAAGGCTGGCTATAAGGTTGGCGAGCTAACTGGTAGACAGACCGAGTTCGTTTATAACGACAACGGAACAGTTACAAAGGTGAAACGTGCTGATACAGACAAGAAGAAGCTCGCGCGCGACTTTAACGATGGCAAGATTGATGCGCTTATTCTCAACAAGAGTGCAGCAACCGGTATTTCCCTTCATGCTTCGAGCAAGTATAAGGACCAGAAGAAGCGTGTGATGATCGTGGCGCAGCAGCAGCTTGACGTAAACGATGAGGTTCAGATGCGTGGACGTATCGACCGAACCGGTCAGGTGGCTAGAGGTGCATACGAGTATGTGGTTTCCCTTATCCCTGCCGAGCAGCGACTGCTGATGATGTTTAAGGCTAAGTTGAAGTCACTTGATGCCAACACTACTTCTTCTCAGAAGAGTAAGTTCAACGAAATGGAAGTTGCCGATATTACCAATAAATATGGCGATAAGGTAGTTCGTGAGTATATGGCAGAGCATCTAGACCTTTATGCTCGTATGGCTGATCCATTCGGATGGGAAAAGAGTAATGGCGATGATTTGTCTAGAATCGACCCACAGAGTCTTGTTGCAAGCGGTGGCGGTGTTGGTGATGGCGAAGCTGGTGCCGATGCAAGCAAGTTGCTTGGGCGTATGGCTCTGCTGAGAGTTTCTGAACAGGAGAAGATGTTGCAGGAGATTGGCGAGCTTTATGCCAACGAGATTCAGCGACTCAACGAAATGGGTGAGAACGACCTTGAGATTACCGAGCTGCCTCTGAAGGCTAAGACTCTCCACAAGGAAGTTTGGAAGCAGGGTGCAGAGCCGGGCGGCGATAATGCCTTTGCCGACAATACCTATATAGAAAAGGTGAACATGGCCATCTTGAAAAAGCCAATGAAGGCTTCTGAGGTGAAGGCTTCGCAGGATGGTTTGACTGGCGGCAAGACTTGGGATGAATACAAGACCGAGAAGAAGGCTGCCGTGAAGGAGTACTTTGACCAGAAGATTGCGGACGAGACTCAGAAGTATGAGGAGCGTGCCGTGAAGACTGCAACCAGGGCTAAGGAGAAGTATATCAAGGATGCTAAGAAGGGTCAGAAGGATTCGGGCATGAGCGATGAGCAGATTGAGAAGATGGCTGGCTACCAGTATGACAACATCTATAAGCAGGAGAAAGATAAGCTGAACGATGTGGTGAAGAACCTGAAAGCCAAGGCTGAAATGTTTGAGCGTGTGCTTGATACCTTCGATACAAACCAGACTTTCGTTCTTCCTACGGATATGAATAACCCTAACGAGTTGAGCGGATTCGGTAACAGTTATGGAAGGCTTATTGACATCAAGATTACTGATAACTACTCGCCTAACGCATCTTCCGTTTCCTTCGCTACCTTGGATGGCAGAAGAAAGATTACCTTCCCTATCGCCGGTAAGGTGGGTTCTGGTGAAAACAAGGTGGATATTATCGGTTCTATCGACCGCATGACCAAGCAGGCTGCCGGTATGGGAGACAGCCATCTCAGAGTATTGAACCAAAACTTTGATAACTGGGATAGACTGACTAGCAATGAGAGCCGCAAGAATGGCTATATTGTAACTGGTAATCTGATGCAGGCTTTGGTTGACAGCAAGGATCAGGGCTTGGGCGGTCAGCTGGTGAAATATACAACTGATACTGGCGAGGTGAAGACTGGTATCTTGATGCCGGACCGATTCGACCCTAAGGGCTTGACTACGGATGCGCCTATTAACAGCGTGACTGAGAAGTTTGAGCTTTCATCTTGGCATGGTGGTATTGACGAGGTTACTTCATCGGATGGTGAAGTAAAGGTGAAGCGCATAGACAACAATCGTGGTTACTACTATGAACTTCGTGTACCGAAGAGCAAGGCGAAGGGCGGCAAGTACTTCATGGATGAAGATTTGCTGAAACTGGTTAATGGCAATAACTTCGAAACAAGAGGCAACAATATGCTAGCTGAGTTTAAGCCAGAGCAGTTGAAGCCAGTACTGGACCGCCTGTCTAAGATGGGCGTGAAGGTACAGGAGGAGCGCAATACTTCTGAGGATGAGGGCACCCACTTCCGTGAGGACCGAGGCTTGCAGTATTCTAAAACAGATACAAAAGATGTTAAGAAAGGTAGAATCATTCCCGAAGATGTAGATAAAAACGTATCTTCGCAGATTGAAAAGAAGTTTGATGATAGAGTTGACGAGTTGACTAAGGACTTGTCGAATGAGGATAAAGCCGAGTTTAACAGACACCTCGACTACTATACCTCAGAATTTTCTAGATACAAGGCTTCTGAAATTACTTACACTTTAAATGGACTAGAAGATGAAGTTAGATTCTGGGGACGAACTTTTGGAAACCGAGAGAAAGCAGGTAGAACGCATCTTGTGCAACTTAAAAGAGCTGAACTTGAAGCTGCCAAAACTGCCGCAAGGAGAGAAATGGACTATCGAGAAGTTCGAGCCAATGCTCTCGCAGATGGCTATGGATTGCGAAGAGGAGCTAAAGCCTCTTTTGCAGATATATCTAGACTCTTTGAGGCGACAAATCAAGCAAAAGAAGAAGGCACAAGAAGACTCTTTGAGAAGGCGCGCGATATAGCCAAGCGACTCGGAGTTGAGTTTGGTGGCATGGACGAGGGTGACGAGAGAGGCAATGTTGGTGAAGCTACACCAGAAAGAAACATTAATCTCTTTATTGATACTCTCTCTAGGACATACACAAACCCTAAAGAGGCGGCTCATACCATTCTGCATGAGTTAATTCATCAGGCTACTATGGGTGCCATCCACCTTGTAAAGGACGGAAAGGCAGAAGGTATGCTTACTCCTAAGCAGATAGAAGCAGTAAAGACTGTTATTGATATTTACAATAAGGCTAAGGCTGACAGAAGAATTGTTTGGGAGGAAGGAAAGAGACGTAACTATGGTGGTAAGGATGAGTATGAATTTGCTGCTGAAATGGCAGGTAAAAAGCAGAGAAAGATACTTGACCTTTCTTTAGGTGAGCGAATCATGAACGCAGTTAATGAATTGCGCAACCGAGGCGATAACTCCTTGTGGCAAGCTGTAAAGAACGCTTGGCATAAACTCTTTGAGGTATCAGACAAGAGCAAGATGGATAAGGCACTCAATGACATCATGGATGATTTCAATGAAAAGATTGATGATATTGCCATGAATGACATCGAGGAAAATGGCTATGCCTACAGAGTTACTGACAAGGATGAGCTGGACCGCCTCAACAAGGAGAAGACTTTCAGAATGTATAGCGGAATGCAGGAGGTGGACGGAAAGTTGTACTCCCCTATGGCTGCTATCATTGACGGAAAGCGTACCGATGCTACAGAGATTGGTGCTTGGATGGGCGCAGACGAGAGACCAGACCTTGTGAAGAACGGAAAATTCCAACTTGTGAAGACCGACAAGAACCCTGGGGCAGGAGAAGGACCAGTACCAGCGGCTTATAATCCTTACATGCACACTTCCACTTCGGTGATGAACGACCAGTTCTCTGGTGCTTACGCTAGAGGCAACATCAAGGTTGTGGAATGGGAGATTCCTGAGAGCGAGAAGACTAGCGGCTATCACGCCGAGGGCGCAAAGAACTCTGTGGGCTTGGTGCCTTGGACTTCTGGAACAGTAAACAGTCTTCTGCCTAAGAACAGACAGAGAAGCGTGATGCTCTCTAGATGGAGAAAGGCGGTAAGAATCTTGCCAGACGAGGAAGTTGCTGAGAAAATCGCCGACCAACTGAGAGGAACAGGATTGGCTATCCCTTGGAACGTAGTTACCCCTAGCCAGTTGAGAGAGCTTGTAAAACTTGGTGTGCCTATCACTACCGTAGAGCAAGGCAGACAGAACCCTGAAACCAAGGAGAAGTTCTTGAAGCAGATGGCTGAACTGGAACAGGAGTTCCCTCAGGCTAAGTTCGTCAACGTAAAAATGACAAAGGATGCCTACAAGGAATGGGGCAAGAATGGCGGCACCAAGTTCCGCACAGATAACGGCGAAAGCAACTACCCTGCTTCATCGGTTGAGAACCATATCGAAAAGGTGGCTCAGAAGACTGGCGCAAAGGTGAACATGGTTTCATCAGTTGATGAAATCACCAACAAGGCGGCAAAGGCAGCTATTGAGGATGGCAGAAAGATAACCGGTTGGTATGATGAGAAGACTGGCGAGGTGCATCTTTACATGCCTAATATCCACGACAGATATACTGCCGAGAAGACTATCTGGCATGAGGTGGTTGGACACAAGGGAATGAGAGAGTTGTTTGGTGATGAACGATTCGACAAGTTCCTTCGGGAAGTATGGTACGACTTGGATAAGTCTGAGAATGCGGCTTTGAAGAAGCTGGTGGATGAGGAGAGAAAGTTCAATCCTCTGAATATCTATGATGCTATTGAGGAAGGCATAGCCCGACTCGCCGAGGATGGCAAGGGCGAAGCTGGCTTCTGGAATGGTATCAAGAATAAGGTATCTGATTTCCTTCATGAAATCGGTTATCGTATTGCTCCTAATACTAAAGATGTGAAGTATCTGCTCTGGTTGAGCAAGAACTTACAGAAGAATCCGAATGATCCTTATTGGAAGCTGAGAGCCGAGGCGGTGAAATACCGTCTCGACCATGATCGTATTCCTGCTGTTGTAGAGAGAAACGGAATGTTCTTTGATAATGATGGTAAGAACCATGATTATCTGCTTGACTTGAACCGTAAGGATTTCGAAGAGGCTACAGATGGAAAGGTGCACTTCCGAACCTCCCCTATGACTGCATCTAAGATTGAGGAGTACGATAAAGTTCTAGGAACGAAACTCTATGCTTTCAAGGAGAGTACGCTAAACCATCTGCAAGCACTGGAAGAGGCTATGAAGATCGAATCTGGAGAAAAAGATGTGTGGAAGGATATTCCTTCTGCTTTCAATCCATTGCAG
>NFZC01012612.1_pt1 | contig 17847 bp, 5 predicted proteins | sample 1095391 | NCBI WGS metagenome assembly NFZC01 (sample SAMN03609890, study PRJNA323583) | gut metagenome | isolation source: feces | host: Rattus norvegicus | place: Denmark: Riget | collected 2013
TCTGCAACCCTTCTCTGTACTGCGTTGTCCTCACGTTCAAAAATTTTATTCTGTATATCCTTCTGATAGGCTAGATTTTCTTTCTGTAAATCAAAGTTTTTTTGATTAGTACTAATAGAGTCAACTGTGCCAGAAATAGTAGAACCAGCATTGACAAGACCACCAAGAATATTAATACCAGTAGATAAAATTCCCATTTAAAACTCCTTAGAAAAAAATTACAAACACCAAAAATAATTTTGGTGTCAACTGGCAATATTAACATCAAGTAGAGTCATATTGCCAGTTCCTACCGCCTTTCAGTTGGTGGGTTCAGACTCCTTGGAGTCTGAACCTTTTTCAGTTAGGGGCATGGAAACTCCACTACCTGTTCCATTTTGACTGACTCCGCTTTTTTCCTGCTCTGACAATTTGTCAAGCACACCAAAAGCGTCGACAATATCAAAATCAGAACTCCTAGTGATATCAGCTTTTTCCAATGCTTCTTCAACAGTGTTACCATCAAATTCATCTGAACGTACCTCCTGCAAACGCTGACCAGCCATAATTAAAGACTGAATAAGTCTTTCCTTTGGCTGATATCCAGCAGTCTCAACAATACATGTATCATCTACAAGTTTCTTTTCTTTTTCTACATCACAAAAATTATAAGGTGTAACAAACATCACATTCTCCCTACATGATCTACAAAGCCAGGTGTTCCATAAACTGGCAGAGGTCTAATAGCTTTGACTATATTCGCAAACTGAACAAGCAAACCCGGCTCATTCTGACTTGCGAAAATATCCTTTCTGATACCACCATCATAAGCCGAATTTGTAGTCAAGAATCCAGCATTAAGTTTTGGAGCATTATCAAAGATTCTACCCAAGTGCCAATAACTGAAAGTGTCTCGCATATCAGCACAGTTAAAAGATGGAGTATACCTCATCTCATTATAAGCACCTTGATATCCGAAAATCTCCTTATCCTTATCAGTACCAGTAGCAAAAATCTCACCATTAGTAACAGCCTGCTCACTCAAATGAGCAAATTCAGGGAAATAGAAATCAAACTTAGTCTTTCTAGAAAAAATTCTATTAACACCCTGCTGATAAGATGGTTTAGGCATCCAAGAGGCTATCCCGATAATATAGCCAAATTCCTTAGCCGTATAAGTACAGATATAATCGGAAGTAGCACCAAGTCCATGACCAGCAAGATTACCTTGCGGAGAAGCATCACTAGTAGCCGAAGTCTGCAAAACTTCACTAATTACAACATTAGACTTAGTACCGCCGATATACTGAGGACGACCCAATACCTCATCTTTTGGAGAAATTCCAAAATGAGATCTCAAAAACTCTGTATACCTAACACCACCACGAGCATTCAGTTCAAGCCATCTCTGAATTTGAACACACTGGCGAAGAGTAGCAACGTCAAAAGTCGTACCTTTAGACAGATCTACAGTAACGGTAGGATTAGAAGAAATAGCCTTGCCCTGCAAGGCATAATAATAATCGCCATTATCTTCACCAAAAACAGCTCTAGTATCAGCAGAATTCAAACCGAAATTGGAACCTTCATTAGAGTTCTTAATTCGAGTAGTAATTTCACCAGATAAAGGAGACTTAGCAACCAATCTAATAGGATTAGCAACATCACCGAAAGTGAAAACAGAACCATTAAGATTAATAGGTAAAGTACCACTGATTGGGAGCGCAGGACTGACACCTCTCTGCTGCCAAGGCAAGGCAGAGGTGAAATAATCTTTCTTCCATGCACGATATAAAATAGTGGAATTAAACAAAGAAACATCATCACATAAGTTCTCGTCTTTGTAGAATTCATTCCACACTAAATTATAGGCTCTCTGAGGAAAAGCCAAAACATTATTAAAAGTCCTAATATTTGCTTCATTTTCAAGACCGGAACCAGTACCAAGAGGTAAACCGAAATAATCCCAAAGGGAATACTTACCAAATCTTATACCATTAGAAAAAGGATTCTTAGGGTCGTTTGTACCATTATCAGTAAAAACAAACTGCCAAAGTGGCAAAGAAATAGATTCATCTTTTCCATCCTTGCCACCAGTAAGAAAAGTATTCCAGTCCTCTTCGTTATCCATTAACAAACGAGTAGGAACAAAGAAATAGTGGACTGTCAAATCGACACTATCAAGAATTGGAGCAACAAGCGGCTGAAACCTAGTCACGCACTGCATACCAATTTTTCTAGTATCACCCGGAACACATTCGTCAAAATAGACAGGAATGAGCTGACCCATGTCACAAGTAAAACGCTTGACATGTGATAGGTCGAAAACCGACCTACCAACCTTATTACCTAAAACAGAAGAAAAAACACTCATCAGCACTCCTCATGATTCTTTAACAATTCTGAACAATCACCAACAAAAGAAACGTTGGTGTCTTTTATTCCATACTCGGTATCATATTCACCCATTTTATAAATCGCATAGGGGTCAACATTATCGACTTCTTTAATCATCTGCTCAACATAGCGAGAAGCAATAAGAGCATTTTTTGCATTAAAAAGAGGACCAAATTCGTTAGCATCCTTATCATAAATTGAATATAAATTATAAATCATTTTAAAATCTCCTAGAAAATAAAAATAAAATAATAAGATAAAAAAAACAAAAAATTAAATACTAGGGGAAAGAAGAAAGATACATCTACTGTCTACCTCCTTTAAAATCAGACTTTGCTTCTAGATAAGTTTCTCTAGCATCAACCTTATCCTTCTTGAACATCATATAATAACCATCAAGACAAGACCTAGCCATAGAGACACTTAAAGAACCATCCTCGACATGAGAATTGAGTTCAGAAACAATATTTCTATTTCTATCCAAGAAATCATCATATTCCTTCTGTTCTATACTAGGATCATAAATGAGATACTTATCGAAGTCAAGTTTTTTTGTATAGTATCTGGGCAAAGCCATTGGAACTCCACCGACAGTAACTCGACCCATAGAATAAAGTTTATTCCAATACTTATCTACATACTCAAGACCAAGACCTTTAGAACAACGTGAGAAAGGTGGAACTAATCCATTATCGGAATAATACTCAGCACCTTTACCGTAAAGCTTTTTTTGAACATATCCAGCTACATACCTACAACTTTGATAAGTCAAAGTTCCAACCTTAACATGACCCTTATTCCAATTATCTTCAATCAACTTAGTATCAGGTGTACCAAGTCCAAATATTATTGCGTGAAAATGAGGGCGACCGAATCTATCACCATACTCACCACAAGCAAAATACTTAATTTTTCTGTCTCCTAAATCCTTTCTAAGACGCTTAAAAAAAAGGGTCAAATCTCGAGGAACAAGAGAAGGAGAAACAAGGTTTTCATCCGAATAGGTCAAAGTGACAAAGCAATAATCATTCCAAAACTCGCTCTCATGTAAGAGTCGAACTGCCCACTCACGAGAGCGGGCAATTCTACAAGCGACACAATGACCACAAGGAACCTCTATTGTTTTCCGAAAGTCACCATTCACCATTAAATTAGGATTCTTGATAACAAAAGGGTGCAAACACTGCATAAACACCTCTCAAAACCTAATTCCACCACGAGAAACACGATATCTTCTTTTTAATCTTCTACCACGTCTAAACCTCATGCAATACCTCCTTCTTATATCTTAACCAATTAACAGACAACAACCAACGATAATGTTCATCAATCAAACCGAAATTCATTTGTTAAACCATCCCAATATAGTATTCCACAAAACCTTAGAAGAATCACCGACAGTAGAAATAAAAGATTCACCATCGTCATACTTATGAAGAATATAATCAACCTCATCGGAGCGTGTACCTTTATACCAATCATCTAAAAGACCATAGTTTTTCAAACGCATTTTCTGAATAGAATTAATAGTCTCACCTTTTTTATTAACAAAAGGATTTGAAAAAATCCCATTACTAGGTGAACTAGCAGACCAAGAAGGCAAACCACTAAAAGGAACACCAGTAGAACCACTTCCTTTTTCAAAAAGATTAGCAATACCATTCAAGATTCTATCAAGAGTATTATTACCAGCACGATTGAACTTATTAACCAAAAGCTGGGACAAATCCATATTAGCTTCAATAGGAGAAATACCATTATTCTTAAAATAATCAGTATTCATCTTATTCTGCTCATAGAACAATCTTGCATTTTCAGCTTCTGTAATCGCTTTCTGCTGATTAGCAAGAGCAGTTCCAACACCAGCAAGAGCCATAATAGATTCAAAATTGCTTTTCTTTTGAGGTGCAGAAGTAGAAACGACAGAGCCAGCACCAGCTGAAGAACCAGCTGCCAAAGTAGGAGAAAGACCAGCAGAAACCAAATCTGCAACCCTTCTCTGTACTGCGTTGTCCTCACGTTCAAAAATTTTATTCTGTATATCCTTCTGATAGGCTAGATTTTCTTTCTGTAAATCAAAGTTTTTTTGATTAGTACTAATAGAGTCAACTGTGCCAGAAATAGTAGAACCAGCATTGACAAGACCACCAAGAATATTAATACCAGTAGATAAAATTCCCATTTAAAACTCCTTAGAAAAAAATTACAAACACCAAAAATAATTTTGGTGTCAACTGGCAATATTAACATCAAGTAGAGTCATATTGCCAGTTCCTACCGCCTTTCAGTTGGTGGGTTCAGACTCCTTGGAGTCTGAACCTTTTTCAGTTAGGGGCATGGAAACTCCACTACCTGTTCCATTTTGACTGACTCCGCTTTTTTCCTGCTCTGACAATTTGTCAAGCACACCAAAAGCGTCGACAATATCAAAATCAGAACTCCTAGTGATATCAGCTTTTTCCAATGCTTCTTCAACAGTGTTACCATCAAATTCATCTGAACGTACCTCCTGCAAACGCTGACCAGCCATAATTAAAGACTGAATAAGTCTTTCCTTTGGCTGATATCCAGCAGTCTCAACAATACATGTATCATCTACAAGTTTCTTTTCTTTTTCTACATCACAAAAATTATAAGGTGTAACAAACATCACATTCTCCCTACATGATCTACAAAGCCAGGTGTTCCATAAACTGGCAGAGGTCTAATAGCTTTGACTATATTCGCAAACTGAACAAGCAAACCCGGCTCATTCTGACTTGCGAAAATATCCTTTCTGATACCACCATCATAAGCCGAATTTGTAGTCAAGAATCCAGCATTAAGTTTTGGAGCATTATCAAAGATTCTACCCAAGTGCCAATAACTGAAAGTGTCTCGCATATCAGCACAGTTAAAAGATGGAGTATACCTCATCTCATTATAAGCACCTTGATATCCGAAAATCTCCTTATCCTTATCAGTACCAGTAGCAAAAATCTCACCATTAGTAACAGCCTGCTCACTCAAATGAGCAAATTCAGGGAAATAGAAATCAAACTTAGTCTTTCTAGAAAAAATTCTATTAACACCCTGCTGATAAGATGGTTTAGGCATCCAAGAGGCTATCCCGATAATATAGCCAAATTCCTTAGCCGTATAAGTACAGATATAATCGGAAGTAGCACCAAGTCCATGACCAGCAAGATTACCTTGCGGAGAAGCATCACTAGTAGCCGAAGTCTGCAAAACTTCACTAATTACAACATTAGACTTAGTACCGCCGATATACTGAGGACGACCCAATACCTCATCTTTTGGAGAAATTCCAAAATGAGATCTCAAAAACTCTGTATACCTAACACCACCACGAGCATTCAGTTCAAGCCATCTCTGAATTTGAACACACTGGCGAAGAGTAGCAACGTCAAAAGTCGTACCTTTAGACAGATCTACAGTAACGGTAGGATTAGAAGAAATAGCCTTGCCCTGCAAGGCATAATAATAATCGCCATTATCTTCACCAAAAACAGCTCTAGTATCAGCAGAATTCAAACCGAAATTGGAACCTTCATTAGAGTTCTTAATTCGAGTAGTAATTTCACCAGATAAAGGAGACTTAGCAACCAATCTAATAGGATTAGCAACATCACCGAAAGTGAAAACAGAACCATTAAGATTAATAGGTAAAGTACCACTGATTGGGAGCGCAGGACTGACACCTCTCTGCTGCCAAGGCAAGGCAGAGGTGAAATAATCTTTCTTCCATGCACGATATAAAATAGTGGAATTAAACAAAGAAACATCATCACATAAGTTCTCGTCTTTGTAGAATTCATTCCACACTAAATTATAGGCTCTCTGAGGAAAAGCCAAAACATTATTAAAAGTCCTAATATTTGCTTCATTTTCAAGACCGGAACCAGTACCAAGAGGTAAACCGAAATAATCCCAAAGGGAATACTTACCAAATCTTATACCATTAGAAAAAGGATTCTTAGGGTCGTTTGTACCATTATCAGTAAAAACAAACTGCCAAAGTGGCAAAGAAATAGATTCATCTTTTCCATCCTTGCCACCAGTAAGAAAAGTATTCCAGTCCTCTTCGTTATCCATTAACAAACGAGTAGGAACAAAGAAATAGTGGACTGTCAAATCGACACTATCAAGAATTGGAGCAACAAGCGGCTGAAACCTAGTCACGCACTGCATACCAATTTTTCTAGTATCACCCGGAACACATTCGTCAAAATAGACAGGAATGAGCTGACCCATGTCACAAGTAAAACGCTTGACATGTGATAGGTCGAAAACCGACCTACCAACCTTATTACCTAAAACAGAAGAAAAAACACTCATCAGCACTCCTCATGATTCTTTAACAATTCTGAACAATCACCAACAAAAGAAACGTTGGTGTCTTTTATTCCATACTCGGTATCATATTCACCCATTTTATAAATCGCATAGGGGTCAACATTATCGACTTCTTTAATCATCTGCTCAACATAGCGAGAAGCAATAAGAGCATTTTTTGCATTAAAAAGAGGACCAAATTCGTTAGCATCCTTATCATAAATTGAATATAAATTATAAATCATTTTAAAATCTCCTAGAAAATAAAAATAAAATAATAAGATAAAAAAAACAAAAAATTAAATACTAGGGGAAAGAAGAAAGATACATCTACTGTCTACCTCCTTTAAAATCAGACTTTGCTTCTAGATAAGTTTCTCTAGCATCAACCTTATCCTTCTTGAACATCATATAATAACCATCAAGACAAGACCTAGCCATAGAGACACTTAAAGAACCATCCTCGACATGAGAATTGAGTTCAGAAACAATATTTCTATTTCTATCCAAGAAATCATCATATTCCTTCTGTTCTATACTAGGATCATAAATGAGATACTTATCGAAGTCAAGTTTTTTTGTATAGTATCTGGGCAAAGCCATTGGAACTCCACCGACAGTAACTCGACCCATAGAATAAAGTTTATTCCAATACTTATCTACATACTCAAGACCAAGACCTTTAGAACAACGTGAGAAAGGTGGAACTAATCCATTATCGGAATAATACTCAGCACCTTTACCGTAAAGCTTTTTTTGAACATATCCAGCTACATACCTACAACTTTGATAAGTCAAAGTTCCAACCTTAACATGACCCTTATTCCAATTATCTTCAATCAACTTAGTATCAGGTGTACCAAGTCCAAATATTATTGCGTGAAAATGAGGGCGACCGAATCTATCACCATACTCACCACAAGCAAAATACTTAATTTTTCTGTCTCCTAAATCCTTTCTAAGACGCTTAAAAAAAAGGGTCAAATCTCGAGGAACAAGAGAAGGAGAAACAAGGTTTTCATCCGAATAGGTCAAAGTGACAAAGCAATAATCATTCCAAAACTCGCTCTCATGTAAGAGTCGAACTGCCCACTCACGAGAGCGGGCAATTCTACAAGCGACACAATGACCACAAGGAACCTCTATTGTTTTCCGAAAGTCACCATTCACCATTAAATTAGGATTCTTGATAACAAAAGGGTGCAAACACTGCATAAACACCTCTCAAAACCTAATTCCACCACGAGAAACACGATATCTTCTTTTTAATCTTCTACCACGTCTAAACCTCATGCAATACCTCCTTCTTATATCTTAACCAATTAACAGACAACAACCAACGATAATGTTCATCAATCAAACCGAAATTCATTTGTTAAACCATCCCAATATAGTATTCCACAAAACCTTAGAAGAATCACCGACAGTAGAAATAAAAGATTCACCATCGTCATACTTATGAAGAATATAATCAACCTCATCGGAGCGTGTACCTTTATACCAATCATCTAAAAGACCATAGTTTTTCAAACGCATTTTCTGAATAGAATTAATAGTCTCACCTTTTTTATTAACAAAAGGATTTGAAAAAATCCCATTACTAGGTGAACTAGCAGACCAAGAAGGCAAACCACTAAAAGGAACACCAGTAGAACCACTTCCTTTTTCAAAAAGATTAGCAATACCATTCAAGATTCTATCAAGAGTATTATTACCAGCACGATTGAACTTATTAACCAAAAGCTGGGACAAATCCATATTAGCTTCAATAGGAGAAATACCATTATTCTTAAAATAATCAGTATTCATCTTATTCTGCTCATAGAACAATCTTGCATTTTCAGCTTCTGTAATCGCTTTCTGCTGATTAGCAAGAGCAGTTCCAACACCAGCAAGAGCCATAATAGATTCAAAATTGCTTTTCTTTTGAGGTGCAGAAGTAGAAACGACAGAGCCAGCACCAGCTGAAGAACCAGCTGCCAAAGTAGGAGAAAGACCAGCAGAAACCAAATCTGCAACCCTTCTCTGTACTGCGTTGTCCTCACGTTCAAAAATTTTATTCTGTATATCCTTCTGATAGGCTAGATTTTCTTTCTGTAAATCAAAGTTTTTTTGATTAGTACTAATAGAGTCAACTGTGCCAGAAATAGTAGAACCAGCATTGACAAGACCACCAAGAATATTAATACCAGTAGATAAAATTCCCATTTAAAACTCCTTAGAAAAAAATTACAAACACCAAAAATAATTTTGGTGTCAACTGGCAATATTAACATCAAGTAGAGTCATATTGCCAGTTCCTACCGCCTTTCAGTTGGTGGGTTCAGACTCCTTGGAGTCTGAACCTTTTTCAGTTAGGGGCATGGAAACTCCACTACCTGTTCCATTTTGACTGACTCCGCTTTTTTCCTGCTCTGACAATTTGTCAAGCACACCAAAAGCGTCGACAATATCAAAATCAGAACTCCTAGTGATATCAGCTTTTTCCAATGCTTCTTCAACAGTGTTACCATCAAATTCATCTGAACGTACCTCCTGCAAACGCTGACCAGCCATAATTAAAGACTGAATAAGTCTTTCCTTTGGCTGATATCCAGCAGTCTCAACAATACATGTATCATCTACAAGTTTCTTTTCTTTTTCTACATCACAAAAATTATAAGGTGTAACAAACATCACATTCTCCCTACATGATCTACAAAGCCAGGTGTTCCATAAACTGGCAGAGGTCTAATAGCTTTGACTATATTCGCAAACTGAACAAGCAAACCCGGCTCATTCTGACTTGCGAAAATATCCTTTCTGATACCACCATCATAAGCCGAATTTGTAGTCAAGAATCCAGCATTAAGTTTTGGAGCATTATCAAAGATTCTACCCAAGTGCCAATAACTGAAAGTGTCTCGCATATCAGCACAGTTAAAAGATGGAGTATACCTCATCTCATTATAAGCACCTTGATATCCGAAAATCTCCTTATCCTTATCAGTACCAGTAGCAAAAATCTCACCATTAGTAACAGCCTGCTCACTCAAATGAGCAAATTCAGGGAAATAGAAATCAAACTTAGTCTTTCTAGAAAAAATTCTATTAACACCCTGCTGATAAGATGGTTTAGGCATCCAAGAGGCTATCCCGATAATATAGCCAAATTCCTTAGCCGTATAAGTACAGATATAATCGGAAGTAGCACCAAGTCCATGACCAGCAAGATTACCTTGCGGAGAAGCATCACTAGTAGCCGAAGTCTGCAAAACTTCACTAATTACAACATTAGACTTAGTACCGCCGATATACTGAGGACGACCCAATACCTCATCTTTTGGAGAAATTCCAAAATGAGATCTCAAAAACTCTGTATACCTAACACCACCACGAGCATTCAGTTCAAGCCATCTCTGAATTTGAACACACTGGCGAAGAGTAGCAACGTCAAAAGTCGTACCTTTAGACAGATCTACAGTAACGGTAGGATTAGAAGAAATAGCCTTGCCCTGCAAGGCATAATAATAATCGCCATTATCTTCACCAAAAACAGCTCTAGTATCAGCAGAATTCAAACCGAAATTGGAACCTTCATTAGAGTTCTTAATTCGAGTAGTAATTTCACCAGATAAAGGAGACTTAGCAACCAATCTAATAGGATTAGCAACATCACCGAAAGTGAAAACAGAACCATTAAGATTAATAGGTAAAGTACCACTGATTGGGAGCGCAGGACTGACACCTCTCTGCTGCCAAGGCAAGGCAGAGGTGAAATAATCTTTCTTCCATGCACGATATAAAATAGTGGAATTAAACAAAGAAACATCATCACATAAGTTCTCGTCTTTGTAGAATTCATTCCACACTAAATTATAGGCTCTCTGAGGAAAAGCCAAAACATTATTAAAAGTCCTAATATTTGCTTCATTTTCAAGACCGGAACCAGTACCAAGAGGTAAACCGAAATAATCCCAAAGGGAATACTTACCAAATCTTATACCATTAGAAAAAGGATTCTTAGGGTCGTTTGTACCATTATCAGTAAAAACAAACTGCCAAAGTGGCAAAGAAATAGATTCATCTTTTCCATCCTTGCCACCAGTAAGAAAAGTATTCCAGTCCTCTTCGTTATCCATTAACAAACGAGTAGGAACAAAGAAATAGTGGACTGTCAAATCGACACTATCAAGAATTGGAGCAACAAGCGGCTGAAACCTAGTCACGCACTGCATACCAATTTTTCTAGTATCACCCGGAACACATTCGTCAAAATAGACAGGAATGAGCTGACCCATGTCACAAGTAAAACGCTTGACATGTGATAGGTCGAAAACCGACCTACCAACCTTATTACCTAAAACAGAAGAAAAAACACTCATCAGCACTCCTCATGATTCTTTAACAATTCTGAACAATCACCAACAAAAGAAACGTTGGTGTCTTTTATTCCATACTCGGTATCATATTCACCCATTTTATAAATCGCATAGGGGTCAACATTATCGACTTCTTTAATCATCTGCTCAACATAGCGAGAAGCAATAAGAGCATTTTTTGCATTAAAAAGAGGACCAAATTCGTTAGCATCCTTATCATAAATTGAATATAAATTATAAATCATTTTAAAATCTCCTAGAAAATAAAAATAAAATAATAAGATAAAAAAAACAAAAAATTAAATACTAGGGGAAAGAAGAAAGATACATCTACTGTCTACCTCCTTTAAAATCAGACTTTGCTTCTAGATAAGTTTCTCTAGCATCAACCTTATCCTTCTTGAACATCATATAATAACCATCAAGACAAGACCTAGCCATAGAGACACTTAAAGAACCATCCTCGACATGAGAATTGAGTTCAGAAACAATATTTCTATTTCTATCCAAGAAATCATCATATTCCTTCTGTTCTATACTAGGATCATAAATGAGATACTTATCGAAGTCAAGTTTTTTTGTATAGTATCTGGGCAAAGCCATTGGAACTCCACCGACAGTAACTCGACCCATAGAATAAAGTTTATTCCAATACTTATCTACATACTCAAGACCAAGACCTTTAGAACAACGTGAGAAAGGTGGAACTAATCCATTATCGGAATAATACTCAGCACCTTTACCGTAAAGCTTTTTTTGAACATATCCAGCTACATACCTACAACTTTGATAAGTCAAAGTTCCAACCTTAACATGACCCTTATTCCAATTATCTTCAATCAACTTAGTATCAGGTGTACCAAGTCCAAATATTATTGCGTGAAAATGAGGGCGACCGAATCTATCACCATACTCACCACAAGCAAAATACTTAATTTTTCTGTCTCCTAAATCCTTTCTAAGACGCTTAAAAAAAAGGGTCAAATCTCGAGGAACAAGAGAAGGAGAAACAAGGTTTTCATCCGAATAGGTCAAAGTGACAAAGCAATAATCATTCCAAAACTCGCTCTCATGTAAGAGTCGAACTGCCCACTCACGAGAGCGGGCAATTCTACAAGCGACACAATGACCACAAGGAACCTCTATTGTTTTCCGAAAGTCACCATTCACCATTAAATTAGGATTCTTGATAACAAAAGGGTGCAAACACTGCATAAACACCTCTCAAAACCTAATTCCACCACGAGAAACACGATATCTTCTTTTTAATCTTCTACCACGTCTAAACCTCATGCAATACCTCCTTCTTATATCTTAACCAATTAACAGACAACAACCAACGATAATGTTCATCAATCAAACCGAAATTCATTTGTTAAACCATCCCAATATAGTATTCCACAAAACCTTAGAAGAATCACCGACAGTAGAAATAAAAGATTCACCATCGTCATACTTATGAAGAATATAATCAACCTCATCGGAGCGTGTACCTTTATACCAATCATCTAAAAGACCATAGTTTTTCAAACGCATTTTCTGAATAGAATTAATAGTCTCACCTTTTTTATTAACAAAAGGATTTGAAAAAATCCCATTACTAGGTGAACTAGCAGACCAAGAAGGCAAACCACTAAAAGGAACACCAGTAGAACCACTTCCTTTTTCAAAAAGATTAGCAATACCATTCAAGATTCTATCAAGAGTATTATTACCAGCACGATTGAACTTATTAACCAAAAGCTGGGACAAATCCATATTAGCTTCAATAGGAGAAATACCATTATTCTTAAAATAATCAGTATTCATCTTATTCTGCTCATAGAACAATCTTGCATTTTCAGCTTCTGTAATCGCTTTCTGCTGATTAGCAAGAGCAGTTCCAACACCAGCAAGAGCCATAATAGATTCAAAATTGCTTTTCTTTTGAGGTGCAGAAGTAGAAACGACAGAGCCAGCACCAGCTGAAGAACCAGCTGCCAAAGTAGGAGAAAGACCAGCAGAAACCAAATCTGCAACCCTTCTCTGTACTGCGTTGTCCTCACGTTCAAAAATTTTATTCTGTATATCCTTCTGATAGGCTAGATTTTCTTTCTGTAAATCAAAGTTTTTTTGATTAGTACTAATAGAGTCAACTGTGCCAGAAATAGTAGAACCAGCATTGACAAGACCACCAAGAATATTAATACCAGTAGATAAAATTCCCATTTAAAACTCCTTAGAAAAAAATTACAAACACCAAAAATAATTTTGGTGTCAACTGGCAATATTAACATCAAGTAGAGTCATATTGCCAGTTCCTACCGCCTTTCAGTTGGTGGGTTCAGACTCCTTGGAGTCTGAACCTTTTTCAGTTAGGGGCATGGAAACTCCACTACCTGTTCCATTTTGACTGACTCCGCTTTTTTCCTGCTCTGACAATTTGTCAAGCACACCAAAAGCGTCGACAATATCAAAATCAGAACTCCTAGTGATATCAGCTTTTTCCAATGCTTCTTCAACAGTGTTACCATCAAATTCATCTGAACGTACCTCCTGCAAACGCTGACCAGCCATAATTAAAGACTGAATAAGTCTTTCCTTTGGCTGATATCCAGCAGTCTCAACAATACATGTATCATCTACAAGTTTCTTTTCTTTTTCTACATCACAAAAATTATAAGGTGTAACAAACATCACATTCTCCCTACATGATCTACAAAGCCAGGTGTTCCATAAACTGGCAGAGGTCTAATAGCTTTGACTATATTCGCAAACTGAACAAGCAAACCCGGCTCATTCTGACTTGCGAAAATATCCTTTCTGATACCACCATCATAAGCCGAATTTGTAGTCAAGAATCCAGCATTAAGTTTTGGAGCATTATCAAAGATTCTACCCAAGTGCCAATAACTGAAAGTGTCTCGCATATCAGCACAGTTAAAAGATGGAGTATACCTCATCTCATTATAAGCACCTTGATATCCGAAAATCTCCTTATCCTTATCAGTACCAGTAGCAAAAATCTCACCATTAGTAACAGCCTGCTCACTCAAATGAGCAAATTCAGGGAAATAGAAATCAAACTTAGTCTTTCTAGAAAAAATTCTATTAACACCCTGCTGATAAGATGGTTTAGGCATCCAAGAGGCTATCCCGATAATATAGCCAAATTCCTTAGCCGTATAAGTACAGATATAATCGGAAGTAGCACCAAGTCCATGACCAGCAAGATTACCTTGCGGAGAAGCATCACTAGTAGCCGAAGTCTGCAAAACTTCACTAATTACAACATTAGACTTAGTACCGCCGATATACTGAGGACGACCCAATACCTCATCTTTTGGAGAAATTCCAAAATGAGATCTCAAAAACTCTGTATACCTAACACCACCACGAGCATTCAGTTCAAGCCATCTCTGAATTTGAACACACTGGCGAAGAGTAGCAACGTCAAAAGTCGTACCTTTAGACAGATCTACAGTAACGGTAGGATTAGAAGAAATAGCCTTGCCCTGCAAGGCATAATAATAATCGCCATTATCTTCACCAAAAACAGCTCTAGTATCAGCAGAATTCAAACCGAAATTGGAACCTTCATTAGAGTTCTTAATTCGAGTAGTAATTTCACCAGATAAAGGAGACTTAGCAACCAATCTAATAGGATTAGCAACATCACCGAAAGTGAAAACAGAACCATTAAGATTAATAGGTAAAGTACCACTGATTGGGAGCGCAGGACTGACACCTCTCTGCTGCCAAGGCAAGGCAGAGGTGAAATAATCTTTCTTCCATGCACGATATAAAATAGTGGAATTAAACAAAGAAACATCATCACATAAGTTCTCGTCTTTGTAGAATTCATTCCACACTAAATTATAGGCTCTCTGAGGAAAAGCCAAAACATTATTAAAAGTCCTAATATTTGCTTCATTTTCAAGACCGGAACCAGTACCAAGAGGTAAACCGAAATAATCCCAAAGGGAATACTTACCAAATCTTATACCATTAGAAAAAGGATTCTTAGGGTCGTTTGTACCATTATCAGTAAAAACAAACTGCCAAAGTGGCAAAGAAATAGATTCATCTTTTCCATCCTTGCCACCAGTAAGAAAAGTATTCCAGTCCTCTTCGTTATCCATTAACAAACGAGTAGGAACAAAGAAATAGTGGACTGTCAAATCGACACTATCAAGAATTGGAGCAACAAGCGGCTGAAACCTAGTCACGCACTGCATACCAATTTTTCTAGTATCACCCGGAACACATTCGTCAAAATAGACAGGAATGAGCTGACCCATGTCACAAGTAAAACGCTTGACATGTGATAGGTCGAAAACCGACCTACCAACCTTATTACCTAAAACAGAAGAAAAAACACTCATCAGCACTCCTCATGATTCTTTAACAATTCTGAACAATCACCAACAAAAGAAACGTTGGTGTCTTTTATTCCATACTCGGTATCATATTCACCCATTTTATAAATCGCATAGGGGTCAACATTATCGACTTCTTTAATCATCTGCTCAACATAGCGAGAAGCAATAAGAGCATTTTTTGCATTAAAAAGAGGACCAAATTCGTTAGCATCCTTATCATAAATTGAATATAAATTATAAATCATTTTAAAATCTCCTAGAAAATAAAAATAAAATAATAAGATAAAAAAAACAAAAAATTAAATACTAGGGGAAAGAAGAAAGATACATCTACTGTCTACCTCCTTTAAAATCAGACTTTGCTTCTAGATAAGTTTCTCTAGCATCAACCTTATCCTTCTTGAACATCATATAATAACCATCAAGACAAGACCTAGCCATAGAGACACTTAAAGAACCATCCTCGACATGAGAATTGAGTTCAGAAACAATATTTCTATTTCTATCCAAGAAATCATCATATTCCTTCTGTTCTATACTAGGATCATAAATGAGATACTTATCGAAGTCAAGTTTTTTTGTATAGTATCTGGGCAAAGCCATTGGAACTCCACCGACAGTAACTCGACCCATAGAATAAAGTTTATTCCAATACTTATCTACATACTCAAGACCAAGACCTTTAGAACAACGTGAGAAAGGTGGAACTAATCCATTATCGGAATAATACTCAGCATCTTTACCGTAAAGCTTTTTTTGAACATATCCAGCTACATACCTACAACTTTGATAAGTCAAAGTTCCAACCTTAACATGACCCTTATTCCAATTATCTTCAATCAACTTAGTATCAGGTGTACCAAGTCCAAATATTATTGCGTGAAAATGAGGGCGACCGAATCTATCACCATACTCACCACAAGCAAAATACTTAATTTTTCTGTCTCCTAAATCCTTTCTAAGACGCTTAAAAAAAAGGGTCAAATCTCGAGGAACAAGAGAAGGAGAAACAAGGTTTTCATCCGAATAGGTCAAAGTGACAAAGCAATAATCATTCCAAAACTCGCTCTCATGTAAGAGTCGAACTGCCCACTCACGAGAGCGGGCAATTCTACAAGCGACACAATGACCACAAGGAACCTCTATTGTTTTCCGAAAGTCACCATTCACCATTAAATTAGGATTCTTGATAACAAAAGGGTGCAAACACTGCATAAACACCTCTCAAAACCTAATTCCACCACGAGAAACACGATATCTTCTTTTTAATCTTCTACCACGTCTAAACCTCATGCAATACCTCCTTCTTATATCTTAACCAATTAACAGACAACAACCAACGATAATGTTCATCAATCAAACCGAAATTCATTTGTTAAACCATCCCAATATAGTATTCCACAAAACCTTAGAAGAATCACCGACAGTAGAAATAAAAGATTCACCATCGTCATACTTATGAAGAATATAATCAACCTCATCGGAGCGTGTACCTTTATACCAATCATCTAAAAGACCATAGTTTTTCAAACGCATTTTCTGAATAGAATTAATAGTCTCACCTTTTTTATTAACAAAAGGATTTGAAAAAATCCCATTACTAGGTGAACTAGCAGACCAAGAAGGCAAACCACTAAAAGGAACACCAGTAGAACCACTTCCTTTTTCAAAAAGATTAGCAATACCATTCAAGATTCTATCAAGAGTATTATTACCAGCACGATTGAACTTATTAACCAAAAGCTGGGACAAATCCATATTAGCTTCAATAGGAGAAATACCATTATTCTTAAAATAATCAGTATTCATCTTATTCTGCTCATAGAACAATCTTGCATTTTCAGCTTCTGTAATCGCTTTCTGCTGATTAGCAAGAGCAGTTCCAACACCAGCAAGAGCCATAATAGATTCAAAATTGCTTTTCTTTTGAGGTGCAGAAGTAGAAACGACAGAGCCAGCACCAGCTGAAGAACCAGCTGCCAAAGTAGGAGAAAGACCAGCAGAAACCAAATCTGCAACCCTTCTCTGTACTGCGTTGTCCTCACGTTCAAAAATTTTATTCTGTATATCCTTCTGATAGGCTAGATTTTCTTTCTGTAAATCAAAGTTTTTTTGATTAGTACTAATAGAGTCAACTGTGCCAGAAATAGTAGAACCAGCATTGACAAGACCACCAAGAATATTAATACCAGTAGATAAAATTCCCATTTAAAACTCCTTAGAAAAAAATTACAAACACCAAAAATAATTTTGGTGTCAACTGGCAATATTAACATCAAGTAGAGTCATATTGCCAGTTCCTACCGCCTTTCAGTTGGTGGGTTCAGACTCCTTGGAGTCTGAACCTTTTTCAGTTAGGGGCATGGAAACTCCACTACCTGTTCCATTTTGACTGACTCCGCTTTTTTCCTGCT
>NFZC01003461.1_pt1 | contig 17703 bp, 23 predicted proteins | sample 1095391 | NCBI WGS metagenome assembly NFZC01 (sample SAMN03609890, study PRJNA323583) | gut metagenome | isolation source: feces | host: Rattus norvegicus | place: Denmark: Riget | collected 2013
ATTACCTCATCAGTCAACCTGGTAAAGGTGCTGGCGATTTGGACACTCTTGGACCCATGGCCCTTTCCCCAAACAGAAGGTTCAGGGTTGGTGACATAGGGCACCTTAACAGATGTGATGTCCTCATTGGGACAATAAAGGTCCACCTTACACAGGTCATGGAACAGGCCGACAAGAGCAGGACTGCGGGGATTAAGCCATCCATACCCAACACGGTTCGCGAGCCTTATGAGCTCAGTGGCGACGGTGAAGGAGTGGTCAAACAGACCCCCCTCATAGTTCCCGTGGAACGTCTTGGAAGCCGGAGCCGTGAAGTAGCCCATCTTACTCAGGCGACTCATCACATAGTTCACCTTGTCAGGACCTTCGAACAGTTCGTTGTTCTCACACATCTTCTGAAAAAGATGATACCTCTCCTCTGTACTCATAGATTTGAGTTTTTCCACATTGATTTCCATCAATCTTCCTCCTGTTCTAAGAGTTCCACCAACTCTCGCATAAGACGGGAGTCAATGACAAAATAGTCCGGACCTTCCGGGTCAAACCTAAATGCCAGGGCGCTATGAGGCTTGCCTTGCTCGAATGCCTGTTCTTTCATCTTGTTTAGCCACGCCCACTGAATACTGACTGACATACGAGGAGAAGTGGGAGTTTTAGCTTCGATGAAAAACGTCTTCGTATGTACGTCTCCTCCACCGAACCTTGTTCCTCCTGAGTTACTCTGGACTCTTCCACCGAGCATCTTAGCTATGGCTTTTTCTTGGGCCTCCGAGTAATCCTTTCCTTGGTTTTGACTCAACTTGTTTCACCCCCTTTTTCTGAACCGGTTTGGACAAAGGTTGCGCTACTTTATGAGACTTCATCTTATACCGGTCGTACTCCGCAGGAGTCCGGGCTACCATGTACCTTAGCTTGTAGATAGCGTCATCAATCTCCGCAGACGGCGGTTGTTTCATCAGAAGTCGGTATGCTATTTTTAGAATCTGCTCATCCCTATAAGGGAGCTTCATACCGGTGCTTCCGTCAAACCCTCTAAAAGAATCTGCAAAAATTACTTTGGCAGAGACTTCTGGATTATCTGCCTGTAATTTCTCCAGTTCCTTGCCCCACTCAGCCCACTGACTGTCTGACACGAGGTTCATATCCAGCTCGTAGTATATGAGTGAGTGTACGAGGATTTGATACCTCCGTCTCTGAATAAGGGCGGCAACCTCGTTGTCGTAATTGATTGGCCTTAAGTCTTCTAGCTTAGGCGCCTTGATAAGAGACATAGCCTAGCCCCTCATTTTTTTTTTGGAAACGGCGGTAGTAGGCTCTTGATGTATTCGGAGATAGCCCCATTCGGGCCGCGACAGCATCAGGACCTTCAGCCTCATACGCTCTACAAAAAGCATCGATTGCCTGAACATTCCACCTATTCCGGTCAACGTGTGTCTGCTCTACTTTTACTTCTTTTTCGACAAAGGGCTCCTGTGGCAATAATCCAAGTTGAATAAATAAAGCCCTGTCTACTTGTTCCATCTGAAAATTCTTAAGGGTGTCAATCTTACTACCAAGCTCCTCGATAGGAACAGAGGTTATTTTGTCACACAGTACAATTGAAACTCCACCGTTTACCACCACGGGCACCTGAGAAGGAAATGCCTTATGGACCTTTGTAGTCAACGGACAGACGGTTATAACCACTGATACCTTGTTACACTGGTCGTTCGATACTACAACACACGGCCTTGTCTTGTTCAGAAGATGCGGACGATTGTGCTCCGGACAACGCCACCAGTAGACGTCTCCTCTTTTAATATCCAAGTTCTTCTAACTCCTTCCTGACTTCTCCGTATGTGTCTCCCGACACAACGAACTGTCCGTTGATATACGCCTCGTAGTGGTCCATCACGTGACGTATTTCCACTCCATTCATCATTTCACCTCCGATGCGTATTCGATTCCACTCTTAGCAATCCACCCAGACCACCTGATTGCTCCAAGAGTCTCATCAATTCTTTCGATGGCCTCTTCTAACTGCTCTTTGGTTTCGAAAGGATTGATATGATAGTGCCCGCCGCACTCAGGACCCAGACCATAAAGGCGACTTACCGGATGAGTGAGAAGGCGTCCGCACTTCATACAGTAATCAGTCCGGAGTCTGCGTACTCTGAGGTCCATGTAGACCATTCCTCGTGTCTCTTTGAGGACCCTTCCGTACATCACCCTGAAAGGCATACCCTTTCCGTTGTTCCATGAGCGATTAAAGTCCATCTTGTCTTCAGTCATCCACTTCTTGACTCGAACAATATAGGTTCTACCGTTCCTGAGCTCCGCTCCAGAAATGTGATTAGGCTTTTCAGGACTTCCCGACATCATCGTATTCTGCTTCTTCTCTGCTGGAAACGTGACACATACTTCTTCTCCGTCTTTCGCCTGAAGTGCTTTATGAAGACTTTCCTCATCCGCTTGCCTCTTAATACTCTTCAAAAGCATTTCCATGAACTCACCTCCTATGTAGAAATAAGTGTGTAGCAAGCTGACCTACTACACACTTATTATACTACATATGGCGCGGTTTGTAAATATATTTTTTAAGAAAATGCCGCTAACACACGCTCACTCAAGTCGTCCCTCCAGTCCTCATTATCCATAAGGAACTGGTGCAGACGAGCCTTACCCTGGAACTTGAGAGGCTCGCCGTTGTTCTGCTCCACCTTTCCCTCCTCGTTGACGATGCTGTACCACGCCCCCGCCGCATTGATGAAACCTGCTTTCGTGGCAAGATCAATGAGGTCAGATGTCGCGTCGATACCCGTCAGGTACTTGAGGGTGTAAAACCCGACCTTTCTGTCCAGCTTGCACACCTTGGACTTGACGAGAGATACCTTCACGAGGTTTCCAACAGGGTTCTCAGAGTTACGAGGGATGGAGTTACCCTTATCGTCGATGTAATCGCTCTTCTGGAACGTCATCCGGACAGAGCAGTTGTGGCGCCACGCTCTGCCACCAGTCGTGGTGGTGCCTCCGTAGGAGCTGTTCATGTCTTCCCGAACTTGATTGATTCCGATGAGGGCGCACCCTGTCCTAGAGCAGATGGGAATCATCTCCTTGCTGAACAAGGTAAGAGCCATCGATATACCACCGTAGGTCCTTTCCTCGATGGTTTTGGAATAGGCCTGTGCGCTCACCATGGCGGCGAGGGAGTCCAGAACACACAGACTGATATCCCCAGTCTCCACAATGGACTTCGTTGCCTCAAAAATTTCCTCAGCTGTCTGCTCCTCTGGGCTAAACAAGATGAGACTGTCGATATCCACCCCGAGCTTTTGCGCCCACTCAGGGTCAAGAGTCCTCTCTACATCAACGTAGAGAACCTGCTTGTCAGGGAAAATTCGCTGAGCAGATGCCACAAGGTCTAAGGCGGTGGTGGTCTTTCCGCCTCCCTCCTCTCCGGCGAACTCGATAATCCGGCCGACAGGCATACCGCCATAGGTCATGTAGTTCATACGAAGAGAGCTGAACGGGATGCGCTTAACCTTGTCGAAGACGAGGCCTTTCTTGCACACCTCGGACTTGAACTTTTTGTTCAAGTCTTTGAGCACTTCTTCAAGTCTCTGACTTGCCATACTTTACCTCCTCGAAGAATGGGCGACACTTCTGGTAACACTCATTGCACATCACGACAGGGTCGCCCTTATCGTCAATCGCGATATGGTCTGCGGTTGATTTCTTCCCGCAGATTACACATGACTGGCCCATCATCCACCTGCCTGCTTCGTCAGGTCCAGCTCAGAAATCCTCATACTCAAAACTTTCTTGACTGAGTTGAGCATTTCCCATGCCGCTTCCTCACGGGCCTTAATCGAAGAACCTGCCCTCTGCAAGACAATAACCGAAATAGCCTCGGCCTGAGATGCAAGGTCGGCGGCTGTGTCCTTATCCGCCACCGTACCTTGTGCCTTCTCTCTGACCTTGTTGTAGACATCCTTGTAGATGGCCTTCGCCACATCCTCCTTAATTCTCAAGGACTCACGACGAGATGCCGTCAAGTACAAAAGAGATGGAAGATTGAGAGTAAAGTCCTCCAGCTCATCGTCGGATACAGGAGTACCCTCTTCATTGGTGAGAATACTCTCAATCTGGGCCATATAGTTGTCAAGGTCACCGCAGGCCTCCTGAACAAATACCTTGACCATATCCCGTACAACCTCGGCTAGGTTCTCAATTCGGTCATTATTTTTATGAACGGCTTCGAGGTCCACCGAGGACGCGAGGGCAAGATTCATGTCCGCCATCTGCATTTACTCCCTTCTCCAGTATTTTACGAATAGCAGTCAGCTCTCGAGCAATCTGCATTATCGCATCGACCATGTCATCTGCCAATTTTCCTCCCACCATTACATCTTCCCCTCCTTTTAAGATTTCCTCTTTCCCAGTCCTTCTTAGGGTAGCAGGGAACAGGACAGTTCGGTTTCCTTTTACAAGACACACACGGAGAAACCTTTTCCTTACAGGGCATTACAGTCTCCTCCTTGCATATTCCGCCATAAGTATCGCCTCCGCCATCCCATCACTCGGTTTACGGCTTCTCGGAGTTGCCAACAAGTCGACAGATGGGAATAACTTCTGACACACTTGAATAGATGTGTTCTTATCTCCTGTTACGGAGAACTCTTTCTTCCAAGTCTGAGGAGGTACGAGCTGATAAGGAATTTCGAAGGCCTGTAAAAGACCTTCGATAAATCCCAGGTTATGACCGAAGTTGAACATGGACACGACACCCTGTCCAGGCATAGCGCCTACTTTTTCTACACAACACCGCACAGGCTCCCCTATGAGATTCGCAAGAGACGTTGCGTATCTCTGCGGGTCAAAGGGCACCACTGTAATTACATAGGTGTCGTCCAAAACTGCGAGAGCGCCGCTCTTTCCAGGGTCGATCCCCACATAGTTCACTTGGGGTCCCTCCCTGTGAGTTCCTTAAAAGCGGGGCCGTCGCAGATGGTAGCTTTTGCCTTCTTCGCTATGGCGGCTACCTGAATGGCCCCTGCGGCGAGACTCTCTGCGTATGCCTGAATTCCGTTGATGTGCATGAGCATATCAGAAGCAGAATCGTCCGCCCTAATCATGCCCCAAAATCTTTGGAGAGTTTTCTCAATGATATCAAGGTCCTCTCTTGCCTCCTGAACTTCCTCAAGGAGGAAGGCGTAACTCTCGTGATTAGAGTTGTTCTTAAGGCCCCACTTGGCACCTGCCCTTCCATACTCCTGTTCTACGAGTTCCCGAACTCCCTGAAGAAGTTCCATCATCTTAGGAGGTTTGCATCCGACTGACAACATCCTCTCACCACAGAACGGACAAATCTTACCCTGGCCCTCAAGAGAAGCAGGATTGCTAACTTCGTAACCGCAGTTCGAACAGATATAGGAATCTGCATTGTCTTTCCAGTAAGCCATTTATTTCCCCGCTTTCTTACAGGCTGTCTTATACTGACACCATCTACAAGGCTTGGTGTCGACGTGCATGGGTGGAGGAACCTGGCGCTCGACATAACTATCGCACTCCAGAATCTTATCCACCCTGGCCTGTTTCATCTCCGAAGTTACATGGTACACCTCTGGGCATTCGAGAGTACAGTTGTCTCTGTTCTCGTAGAGCACCAAAGCATCCTCAAGGTCGAGGCACATACAATAGGTGCATACCTGGTCCTCGTGAGCAGAATCCACATGACCCTTGAACCCAGATTCAGGATTCTTGTCGTCATGACTATACTTGAACGAAATCTGGTTCTTAAACTCGAACAAGTAGTCAGTTCCCGTAGGAAGGTACCGAACAATTCCGTCGCACATGAAAGAAATGTTCAGAACTTTATGACGAAGGGAAGTTTCAACTCCTCGCTTACCGCGAACTTCGATATCAAGGCATTTGCCCTCTTCCCACTTCTTCCTGAGGTAGTCCTCGACATCCAGGTACTGCCAGTCGTAACCGAGAGTAGCCATTGCCATGAGTGCTTCCTGAATAGCCACGTGCCTACGAGTTCCCGTGTCTGCCATACCGATGGAGGAATATTCCGTTCTGGATTCGTCCGGAGTCTCCCCCACCTGTTGGAAGTACATCTGACGAAGGCAGACCAGTGAGGAGGGTTTGTAGCTTCTGCTGGGCTTTCTCCTCCCCTTCTGGTCCAGTACCTCAATGGCGGACATGACGTCCGTCAAGAAGGCCTTGTTTAGAGGTTGCTTCTTGACGGCCGCCTGTACCAACTTGCCCAGCTTTCGCCGAGTGTTAGCCATTGTCCGTGCCCTCGTCGACCATGAGGGCCATGACCTGAGTCACCTTGCCGGCGGTGAACTTGAGGCAGTCGTCATCGCCGTACCACATCTCCATGAACTCCTCCGGGCAGGAATCGACCAGGTTCTTGAACATACCGATGTCGACACAGCACCGGAACGGAGAAAATTCCGTGCTCTCCTGATAGGGAATGGTCTCGTCGGAGCTGTTGTTCTTGCTGGACACCTTCAGGCCGTCCTGGGTAAAGGTGAAATGGGCGCTGTTCTTGTCAAAGGGCTCGATGAAGATGGTGAGCCGGCCGATGACATCCTGGAGAGCAATCTTCGACAACTTGCAATGGCTGGGGAAGGTGACATCCAGGTACTCCACCAGGGCATCCTTCGGGTACTCGTCCTTGCCGTCGTACTCGACGCCGTACAGGACGGTATCGTCCGTCTCGAACAGGAAAGCGCCGCCCTTGTACCACCACTTAATCTTCTCCGTCTTGAACAGGGACAGGAGCTCCATCATCTCAGCAGAGATGAGGTAGTCACCGCCCAGGACATTCATGTCGTTGAAGCAGATGGTGTCCTCGTTGGTGGTGATGACCTTATCACCCAGATAATAGCCGCACAGGTACGGGCTGTCCATGGTCTTCGCCACACAGGCCTTGTTAATGTCCAGAATGTTCTTGATAGAGGAGAGATTGATAATCTCGCCGTCGCCCTCCTTGTCGAACTGGAACGTCGGAAACTGAACGATGCCGTCCTCGTCGACGCACAGGTCGATTTCATATCGGCCATTGCCGTGGATGACAAGGCCGCTGTCAGTCATCTCCACCTTAATTGAGTCGCTACTGGTCTTGCCCACCAGTGCCGCGAACCGGGAGATGGGCACCACGGCGTACATATCGTCACCCTGGACCTTATCGGCCTTAACCTGCAAGGTATTGGCGGTGTCGGTGGTCGTGAGGGTGAGCACGTTGCCGGCCATCTCCAGACACATCATGCTGGTAATAGGCAGAAGCTTGTTCTCCGAAGCTCCCTTGACGGCTCGGGCCACCATGTCCTGAAACTTTACGGTAGGGATTGTAAACTGTTTACTCATTGTATTGTCCTCCTTGTTTATTACCAGATGAAATTGGACTTGGCCATCTCACCATTGTCCACCAGGAAATCCTGAGCGGTCGCGCTCTTGTTGACCATCGTAAGGAAATAAATCCACTGGGCAATCTCTTCTGCGGAGGCCCACCTATGAAGAAGAGCCTCGTTGAGAACGGCGTTCATCTTCTCCGAGTCGTCCATAATGTGCTGATTGATAGGAGTGTAAACACCCCCGGGGGAAATGCTGTTGCAGACAGCTCCATACTTCGCCACTCTCAAGGCCAAGTTCTTCGTGTACGCCAGGACTCCTCCCTTACTGGCGGAGTACCTGGGAAACTCTGCTCCGCTGTGAGCACTCGCCGACGCAACCGTACACACCGCCTGAATACAGGGCTGGGCCGCGTACTTCTCGCAGAAGTTGATGAGCCCAATGAGATTGACATCGATGCTCCTGTCGTCATCCTGCACTCCAGCATTGGCGATGACAATTTCAGGAAACTCAACGTCCGGGAGTTCACCCGTCACATCCGCCTGATAGTGGTGATAGTTTCCTGAATGAAGGAGGTAGTCATCCTCCATTGGGCTTACATCGATGCCGAACACGTCGCACATGAGATGACCATCGGCGTACCTCTGCCCAGCAAAAAGCTGAGCAGAGGCGAGTCCGATACCCCGGCTGACACCAGAAATAATTACTCTTACCATGTACGACCCTCCAGATAACCGGCCCCGACATTATCCTTCTCCCATCCTCTGCAAACCTTATATCCTATGGGGCTGAAAACGACTTCGCAGAGCAACTCCACGAAGCACCCGGTCAAAGAGCAGAAGATGCACTGAGTAAGACTCCACCCAAAGAACGTGTGGCTGACAATGAGAGCGAATGTGAGGTTATCAACAAATTGAGCTATCAGTGTGGACACATAGGAGCGCATCGCGTACACCGTAAACGTGTTACGGGTAAAGGCTTTACCGATACCAGTGTTAATGAGGGCGTTTACCACGGACGAAATAATAAATGCGATGGTACTGCCCATCAAGATGTACCATGTTCCGCCAATGGTAGAATCCAGCGCCTGATTCACCGCATCCAGCTCAAAGTCGTAAAATGCGGACCAGTTACCAGGCACCATAGACACCAGTTTAAGAATGGCGCACACAAACAGGTTCAGCGCCGCCGCAAACAGTGACAGCTGAATACACGCTTTGGCCCCGAACCGCTTGGTAATCATGTCCATGCAGAGAAAGCTCAGCCAGGACACAGTGATACCACAATCCAGAGCCAGCCAGGAAATTCCCGTCTGAACCTCTTTGCCTGCCAGCAGGTTCATCAGGATGACGGATACGGCGAAGAAAGCCACCACAGCGGCCGGGACGGACTGCAAGAGCCTCTTCATGTCCCTAAGTTCTTTTCTGATGTTCATTTCTTTTGGTCTCCTTCTTATTTTTATTTTGAGAGAGGGTTTCAAAGGATTTACAAAACTCTCTTACTCAACTAAATGAGTGAACGCCGCCTCACCATTGACGGCTTGTAACGATAGTTCTGAGCCCAGTCCAGAAGATAATCGATATTGAATCGAATCCTCTCTGTGTACTCCGTACCCAGACGAGCAAAGTCGTACCCCTTGGACTCCGCATAGGCCTGAATTTCTCTCTGGGCCGCCTTGGGCATCATGACGATATGCTGAGGGCTGTTTTTGCTCTTCTCGCTGACGAGAACAGACCCGTATTTCGTCATGATTGACCCGTTCGCACCGTTGAGCAGCCAGCTTGTAGAATCTGCACTCGTGAACGGATACATCTCCAGCACGTTGAGACTCGTCATACCGAACGCATGAGTCCGGATATTGGGGTTGCCGCTTTCACGAATAATCTCAAAGCACTTATCGATGAACTTGATTTTCTCCTTCACGGGCTGGTCGTTGGCAGGAGATATGCCCATGTACCATACAGGCATCCCTTGCTCATCCCTGTACTGAAGAATATTGTGAAGCCACTTGAAGTTCTCCCCTTGGTGGAAAATAGGCAAGAGTTTCCTCGGACTCTTCATCCTTTCCCTCATATACAGGTAGTTTTCCCAGCTCAACTCGGGAGCCTCAGAAAGGTCTTGACGGGACTTAGGCTGACGGAACTTGCCCGGAATCTTGTCGACCTGAGCGCACACATGAATATCCTCATCAAAGGAATTGAGAAAGTCAATGTACGCATCCACATCAACCTCAGCGTCCCGAGTATGAGCCGAGAACGCACCAGAATCGATAAGGAGGTATCCCTTGCAAAGGCCCTCATCCCTCCCAGCAATCCAGCCATCTATGACATTTCTGTCAAGAAGCTGACTTGCCAAACGATTTGCTCCTTTCTTTTTAAGGTCATCTTCAAAAACCTTATTCAGACTTCCAGCGAAATAAAGCTGGAAGCCGGGCAAGGGCTGAATACGAGGGCCCGTATCAGCCTTCACCGGTTCAGACTTCTGTAACAACGACATTACTTCACCTCAACCTTGAAATTTTCCATCCTCAACAGACCGTGGCCGCTGAATGTGCAGGGCTGCCGATACCCCTCATTCAGGTAATACAGAATCTCGGGCAGCCACGTATCAATTCCGCAGTCCTTCGCCGCATCGTTGAGCCGGCTCAGCCACAGCATACGGTTCTGAACACCTTCCTCGTCCAAGACCGGCTCAAACTTGATGGGGCACTTGAGTGCCCAGTTCCGCCCGTACTGACTTAGAGTGATGTTAGTCGTCCTCGTACTCCGAGAGAAATAGAACCTGCAGTGAGGAAGGGCGCAGGTGATAGACCGAACAGGGTGGATACTGCACCGATAGGTTCCTTCCTTCTCAATCATCCACCTACAGCGATACCGAGCCGGTTTGTCATCCCAGCTCACAACCGGGCACTCCTTCTCAGGAAGCTTTGGACAGGAGTAGAACGTGACCTCCTTACCATTGATATTGTAGACACGTTCCTCGATGGACTCTAAAAGGCCGGGAAGAACACCGTAGTCCAAATCCCACTTCGTGAAATCCTCTTCAACAGAAGACTCAATGCGCTTCATTCCCTCCGCCGTCCAGGCATTGGTCTCACGCATACAACACCGCCCGCACATGATACAACTATCCTTCATGAAGAAAGAGTCGCTGAGCCGGACACTATGAGGGAACGGAGTACCGTACTCCTCACCATTGAGAATGATAGGCTCCTTAGCCACCTTGTTCAAATAATCCAAGAGCCTGAGAGAGCTATCAATGGACATATTTACACCTCCAAAGGTTCCCCGTACCACACACGGGTTATTTCTGCGTCACATTTCATGGGCACTCGAATCTTATCCCTTGCGGCCTCTACCATAAGAGTTGTAAGCAGTTCAGCGCACTCCTTGGCATTTTCCTCAGGACACTCACAAATGACCTCATCATGCACCTGAATGAGAAGATGACAATCCAGCTCTTTCAGTCTGGGGTTATTGTTGATAGAAATCATTGCGAGCTTGGTCATGTCCGCAGAGCTTCCCTGAATAATGCTGTTGACGCACTGACGTTCGGCATCGGCAATCTTTCCTCCGTTATCCTTGATTCGGATTCCTTCCTGCCGAGCCTTTTCAATTATCTGCCGCTTCTCCTTGAAGTAGGCCTTATCAAGCTGAGCGATATACTTCCGTTTGACCTTCGGGTCTACTTCTGCCGCGCCCTGGTCGCTGTCCCAGTCAAGAGGGTCAAATGTGGACGGTCCTCCTTCCATGAGTTCAAACTCATAAGGCTCAAGCTGAACATCAGGCAGGCGACGCTTTCTACCCCAGGCAGTTTCCACATACCCGTTTTCACGAGCTCCCTCAAGAACGCTGTTCATCCACTTCTTTACCTTGGGGAATTCTGTGTAGAACGTGTCCACGATTTTTTGGGCCTCTTTCTTAGAGCAGTTAAGCTGTTCAGAGATGGCGGCGGCACCTCGTCCATACATGATACCCAGGATGATAGACTTGACAGAATCTCTTCTCTTTTTTCCTTCGGGGTTCTTCGTACCATCCGGGCGAAACTCTTTACACTCGTCGTATGGGACCTTATAAATCTTCTCTGCAATCCAGGCATAGATGTCCTTCCCGTCTATGTACGCTTGAATCATATGCTCGTCCTGACTCATGTGGGCCAGTGTTCTGGGCTCTTGCTGAGAAAAGTCAGAAGATATGAGAACAAACCCATCCCGGCCCTTGAACATCTTTCTGATTTCCTTGTTGTGAGAGGGGATGTTCTGCATATTTGGGTCGCTGGAACTAAAACGACCCGTCGCCGCTCCGTACTGATGAAAACTACAATGGATTCTTCCGGTCTTTGGGTTGAGGATTTGAGGCATCTTATCCACATAAGTAGACAGAAGCTTCTGAGTCTCTCTGTAATCCAGGATTGGCTTAGAAATAGGAGTGTCCAACCTCTCCAAAATATCTTCTCCTGTCCCCCTGGGCTTATCCTTGTCGGGAGACTTAAGGTTCATGATGTCGTACAGAAGAACCGCGAGCTGTTTCGCGCTACCCACATTTACCGGGTACTCGATGCAGGTCTTGGGGTTACGAATCTGGAAGTCCTTGATTTCTTCCTCGTGCATCGCCATAACTTCGTCGACAGCTTTCTGCCTATCATCCATCTGCTTATGATACTTCTCAGACAGTTGATTGGCAAAATCGACATCCAGACAAATTCCCCTGTCCTCCATGTCCGCCACAACCCTGATGACGGGCATTTCAATGTTCCAGAACACAAAGTACGGACCCGGAAGTCTTTCCTCTGTGAGATACTGATTCTGAAACTCCATCAACTCCCACGTCTTGACCGCATCGCCTGCGGCGTAAAGATAGGCAGTAGAGATGGGAATGTGAGTAAAGGGAATTCCCTCGAACAGCTTGTCGTAGGTAAGAGACTCGTCGTCCTGAGAAGAACAATACTTCAGGTGCAAGTCCTTCAGCCTGTGGGACTCATTCTCATTAAGACAGCTCGCGGCAAGCTGGGTATCGTAATAGGGTATGAGGTCGACACCCATTTGATTTCGGACTACCCGAATATCGAACTTGGCGTTATGGAACACCCACTTCACTCCAGCATCGCAGGCTCTCTGTAACTCCGCCGCCATGTCAGGCATACTTACCTGATTAGATGAGAGCACGCCTGTGATATAGCTGATATGATTGAGTGGAATGTAGCAAGCCTTCCTCCCGGGAACGTACAGGCACACACCTGCGATGGTTGTTGTAATGGGCTCCAAGGACGACGTTTCTGTATCGATAGCTCCCATTCCGTACCTGATGATGTCGTCCATGTAGGCACGGACCTCCTCCACTGTCCTGAGTAACTCGTACTTGTCTTTGTACTTTCCGAGTTTCGTGTTGACAACCGCTACAATAGTAGATATTCTGTCATACACGCTTTTTCCGCCCTTTACGGTGGGCGATGCCACCACTGCCTTGGAAGCCCGTGAGACAGCGGCAGCATCGCCGGTGCGAGTAGACCTTGGAGGGAGCTTCTTCAACAGCCCCACTTAGAACGTCTCCTCAGCGGAAGACGGACGACGGGAGCCGCGGCGAGGTGGCGTATCGTCAGACGCAGAACCCTGGGGAGCCCCCCGGCGAGACGTTCCAGAAGTCTGGCTCTCGGGACGGCGGCGGGGAGTGTAGCCAGAAGAACGGTCGTTCTCCGAAGAACGGCGACGAACCGGAGCCTCCCCACCATCGGTAGGGAACTCACCAGTGTCCAAATACTCCTCCATCTCCTCAAAAGACTTCTGAAGAATGAGACTTCCCTCCAGCTCGGGCATCTCCAGCTGATATATGTCGACGGGCTCGGCCTTGTCCACCGGGTAAATCTCATACTTGGTAGAGGTGTCCCCCGCCCGGCCGTGGCGCTCAATCTCAAAGACGTGTTCGCTCAAAGGCGAATAGCGATTGATGAGTCCCTGGAGCTTGCTGATGAACTGCTTGCCGCGCTCCCATATTTTAACCTTTCCATCATCGTGCTGATACATCAACACGAACCGGGCAGCCTTGGCCGGCATACCGGCGGCGCACAGAGGGCACTTGTCGATGGGCTCGCTGGGCATCCGCAGACAGTCCACCTGGCGCTCCTTGTCGCCAATCTTGACGCGGTGCGTGGAAAACGTCGGGATGTTCTCAATGCTATCGAACATGAACTGAACACGGGCGACGTCGCCGTCGTTCTTCAGCTGAAACCACTCACTGGACCCGCCACTGTAATAGCGGTCAGCCTCTTCGTTGGTGATTCGTGCCATTTGATTTTCCTCCTGTTTGAAAGTTTTTGTAGGTTGTGAAGTTTAGAAGTCCTGCTCGGTGGGCCAGTCCTCAAAGCCGGCGTAAGAGCCCACGTGATTCTGCGCCGTCTCGCCGATGTAGCACTGGTGGCCCCGAAGAAGATGACGGGGAACGTAGATGTCCACGCCACCTTTTCCGTCGCCGCGGGTCTTGCAGGCCACTTTGGGAAAGAAAGCCGTGATGGGCTCACCATACATGGTCTGACCGACCCTGATATGAAGCGCCCTCTCTGTCTCACCCAGGATGTGCCGGGTGTTGCTGACCTTGACCAGGTCGTTACTCTTCTGCCCCTGATACATGGCTCACTCCTCCTTTCCGGGCTCGCCGTCTTCGTCCTTGGCGGTCTCGACCTTCTGCCGGTAGTACAGGCCGTCGGTGGCGATGCACTTCATCAGGGCGCGAGACTCCTCCGTGGACTCGATGAATGTATACTGAACAGACAAGGGCCAGCCGAATGACTCAGGAACCTCCTTGGTCGCCCTCTTCAGGTTGTCCGGAGACAGGGACTTCTTGTGGCACATGATATGCAGGCGCCGCTGACAGATGGTCATTTCGAACACGTTGTGGCCGTTGTACCGAACGACCAGCGCCCGGGGGTCCTTGGTGGTCTTGTAGTCCAGGTCCTGGTTGGCGAGGGTCTCCAGAATCTTCTTGAACTCGGTGGCCAGCTTCTCGCCGACCCCCTTCTCACCAACGGGGTACTTGGGAGGGGTGGACTCCTTCTTGGCCCGCGGCTTTCGCTCTTTCTTGGGCTCAGCAGCCTTGTCACCCTGGGGCTCACCCTGCTCGGAGCCGCCGTCCTGCTCCTCCCCGGCTCCCTGGTCGTCACCGTTATCCTGCCCCGCATCAGACTTCTCCTGCTGAGCACTCTGCTCGGAGCCGCTGGCGTTGTCCTCGTCCAGGACACGGTACCACCGCTTGAAAGTGGTAGGCGTCACCGTCTTGACGTCCTTCTTCTCACCGTCACTGAACTCGATAGTGATGCTGAGGCCGTCCTCCTTGATGACGCGGCCCATCATTCCGGATTTCTTGTCATGCACCTCACGGCCGACAATTCCGTTCTTCGTGGCTTCCATTGTTTGTCCTCCTTATAAAGTTTGATGTCGAGGTGCGCTATACGCCCTCAACTATATTGTACTACACACCGCGCAAATTGTAAAGAGTATTTTTAAGAAAATTTAGAGCAATTCTCTAAGGTTTAGAACCTCCGCATCTAAATCATTCAAATCTTTACCCGCTGGTATATCGTACTCTGTGATTAGTTTATCCTTCCCAAGGTTATATCTGAGTTTTTCTGCTCCCTTTCTTCCTGCCTCATCCGGGTCCAGACCAAGTATGTATTTTCGAACAGGCATACGCCTCAATATATCATATTGGTTTTTCGCTCCTGTACCGAGCAAAGCAACCGCAGGTATATCAAACTTCCAGCAGGTGAGACAGTTGAAAATACTCTCACATATCACGGCATAGGAGTATTTTCCTGGTTCTCTAAAGAATCTATCTGCGGCATAGACAGGTTTCTCAGAGTCCTCTGGATAGTTGAAGAACTTTGTCTTAATGGAACGGCGAGCGATGAAAGCAGGAGTACCATCAGACCTAAACACAGGGAAAGTAATTGAATTGGTATCAGAATCATACCCAACATCAAACGCTTCAATGATTTCATCTGTCAACCCTCTTTCGTACATATATGGATGAATATATCGATACTTGTCCAGCTCCTCTTCCGTAAAAGCTAAACGCACTATTTTCCGCCGCGTACCCCTGCGAGAGAAGTGCAGGTCCAGGGGTTTGCGTGTCTCTATACTTAAAGACACAAAATTGCGAGATAGCCACTTCTCTCCATACAGACCATCGTCATCATACCCAAAGACATTGGATATCATCTCAGTTAAACTTCCGACCCAACCGCAGGCGAAACAGTGACACGTACCATCAACCCTTGATATACCAAAGGAGGGCTTACGTTCCTGACCTCCTTTATGAAAAGGACAAGTCGTCATTATGTCGCTACTTCCAGAATTTCTGAACTTATGAAAGACATCAATACCTGCAAGGACACAGTCGTCTCTCAGCTTGAGTAGCACCTGAATCTCGTCCTCAACTATTGGATTTCCTCTCACACTAAACATCAGAACACGTCCCTTGAGTCTTTATAGTCTTTCTTTCTTTTCTTTCCCTTTTCCTCCCACGGCAGAGTTTCTTCTTCATCTTTTGGCTGTTCCCCATCCACTTCGTCATTTTCGACATAGTTGAACACTCCCTTGTCGATATCCCACAGATAATTCAAACGAGTTCCGGTTATACCATTTCGGTTCTTGCTGACTACCATCTCAGCTCGTGAGTCTTTCTGCCTCATGCTGATAACGATAGAGGCGTTGTAAGAAATTCCGTCAGAGTCTCTTATACTCTCCAAACTGGGAGCCTTGTCCTCTTTTGCACCCTCTCTATTCGATTGAACTACCACGAGAACAGGTATTCCGAGTTCAATACTCAGGTCCATAAGGTCTTCAGAAATGTTTGTGAGCTGAGTTGTAATGCTATCCCCGCGACGTGCTCTTTCATCTGTCAAGTAGCTAATACCATCGATTCCGAGAATATCCAGCTGATTGGTTTTTACAAAAGACTTGAGTTTCTGAACAGTTACCTTTCTGGAAAACTCCCGAGGGTGCGCTACGAAGAAGGGAGTCTTACTCTGCTTGAGGTCCTCAATATATTTCTCATACTCAGGCAATTCCTGCCCTCTTACCATGGCAGAGTTAGACAGATGACCGTACAAGGTGTCAAAACGATACCCTGTCTTACTTCCTGACATCTCGGGCTCAATCAACCCTACCCTGTACCCCTGACGCCAGGCGTGCTCCAGAGTCTTTATTAGAACCCAGGACTTACCTTGTCCAGTACGAGCAAATAGGACTACAAGCTCTTCTCCTCTTCTCCAGCCACCAGTTACATCGTCCAACTGGTCAAAACCAGAAGAAATAGAGTACATCTCCGGATGTTCTTTCATATCCATGTACTCCTCAAACCGTTTCTGGGCTCCGGATATGATGTCCACTCCCTTCACAGCTGACCTCACCTGAAGTTCATCAAGTTTGCTATGAAGATATTCTACCGCGGCGTTTGAATCCGACTGCATCAACTCTGCTATCTTCTGAACAATGGGCACCGCCTTGGAGTAAAGATACTCCTCATTAAATGTGTTTATCAGGTACTCGTCAGACTCAGATACAGATACGATTGTGAAATCAGGAAACTTAGATATGAATGTCTCCTTGTCGGGCACATTACCGTATCTCTGGAAGTGGTCCATGATAAAATCGTACTCTGTCTGATACGTTATGAAGTAATCAGGAGTGATATTATTCAGTTCAAGTATCGACAAACTCTTATCATTCAGTACCTTTGAAAGGACTTGAAGTTCAACCACGTTTACACCCCTCTTCTATCTTCACCAACAAATTCTACAACCTCGCTGGTGTTCCAAATTCTACTTGAGAGTCTTCCTCCTACAAATTCTCTCAGTTTATTCTCCCCCAGGTTGCCGGTGAAAATATTAGACTTATGCGACAATATTCTCGCGTCTACAAAGTTGAAGAATGTTGCGCTGGAGTAGTCCGACATCTTTACGGACGACACATCGTCCCAAATTACAAGGTCACACTCCAGAAGAGACTGACGTATGCGCTTGAAATCCTCGTCTTCGTTGTTCATACGCAATCTCTCTCTGTCAAAAAACTCCGGAACAGATATGAAGATTCCTCTCGTTCTAAAGCAGTTTCCTCTCCAAACCTCGTTGAAGTAGGCGGACATCAGTTTCACTGCCCAGCTTGTCTTTCCGTTCCCAAAGGTGGTTGAGTAGAGGTACAAATTGTTTCCCTGTTCTACCCATTCCCTGATTCTTTCTTTAATCTCCCTAAGGTAAATAAAGGATTCTCTATCTCCTCTTCCAGGCACAAGTCCTTCCGGATACCACCGGTACGGTGGAATATTTGACTTCTCAAACAGGTTGAGCATCTCTGCGTATCTCACACAG
>NFZC01015101.1_pt1 | contig 17600 bp, 19 predicted proteins | sample 1095391 | NCBI WGS metagenome assembly NFZC01 (sample SAMN03609890, study PRJNA323583) | gut metagenome | isolation source: feces | host: Rattus norvegicus | place: Denmark: Riget | collected 2013
AAGATTCCGCAGCTTCCTTGCCGAATTTATGTGATGGTAGTTGCCTTAACGTTATGCTTCTTATATGCCACGCTTTTTATTTAGTTTGTTGATTATATAATCCCCTAATGCATCTTGTACTGTGATTGCTTTATCTTCCGGAAGATTATATCCGCCAATACCTGTCAATGTGCCCCATCCTCTAATTATAATTACGGTTTCAATTTCTCCTGTTTCTTTGTTGGTTCTTTCAATTTCAGCACCATTGCACTTGTATTCGTATTTGCCATTAAGCCAATAGTTCAACTCGTTACTTTCGATATTTGTACCGTTTATTATTTCAATCAATTGTGAATATAACTCATCTGAAACCTTAAGACGGACATCATATGCCATCATGTGTCTTTCTCCTGAACACAACGCTCTGAATGGCAAAAAATCATCTTTATATAGTGGGAATTGATAATATTTTTTGAAATCTATATTTTCCATATCTTAATCAAATTATAAAAGTCCGGAACCGATTGCCAATCCCGGATTTGTTTTCTTTTTATTATTTTGCAAAGTTGATTACCGGCATCGTACCTGAGCCTGATTGCACCTGTGGTAAGCGTCCGTCCCATTTTTCAATCCAATCCTCCTGGATAATCATGTGTGACAATGATGCGCTGATTGTGCGGTTATAGTACGCTTCCGCATCAGCCTTCACCCGCATGGCTTTTGCTTCTCCTTCCGCTTTTGCTACGGCGATTTTTGCCTCGGCTTCGGCTTTCTTGACTTCGTTTTCAGCCTTTAATGCTGCCTGTACAGATTCATTCTTTGCGTTAATTGTCTTTACAAGGCTTTCAGGTGGTTCTATTTGTGATGTAAACTGTTCGACATAGAATCCCTCTGTCATTAGTGTTGTGTCAAGCATACTCTTTACATCATCCTCGAATTTTGCACGGTTTGATATCAGTTCGTCTGCCGTAAACTTGTTTGCGTTTATCCGGTATGCATCATATATCGCCACACGCATATAGTTCTCTTCGATATATTCCAATGAACGTCTGTATTTTGCGAAGACGTCAATTGCTCGCCCTCTAACTAAGCGGTAGTTCAGGTTCGGGTCCATTGTAAACTTTGAACCGTCTTTTGTTTGGACAACAAAAGGTTCATAATTGACGGATTGTACGGTTGTCTTATAAGTGTACACATCCGTTGTAATTGGACAATAGAAAATGTAACCGGTTACTTGCGCAGCGTCTAGTTTACCTTGATCGTTCAATGACAATTTATTGAATTTGATTCCGACTTCTGAAGAGTCAACTCTTGTGCAACGAACCATTGTCGTTGAAATTAAGATAATAATGACTAGTACCGCTACGGCATAAGTTGAAATTCTTTTAAAATAATTCATAGTTTTTATTTATTTTGATTGTTTTCAATATGCAATATAACAATTGTGTCATTTTTTTGCGTTTGCACCTTTAGAAAATCCAGCATTTCTTTTGTGTTTTCAGTTTCTTTTTCTATTTCAATACACTTGTCGAATGCTTGTGTATTCACACCCTTGACTGTCATTAGATATATTCCGAGGAGTAATATCAGTGCCGAATTGATGGATTCCCAGATGTATTTCATATTATTTTTTTTTGTTTCTATTGCAAAAGTACAATAAAGTTTTCAATTAGCCAAATAAATCGGTTTCTTTCCAAGTTCACTTGCTATTTCAATATAATTTTTTCCTTATCTTTATCCGATCAACAGTTGCTAATCTTGTTTTATTTTTCCCGAGATGGAAACTTCCACATGTAGGACATTTATATGGAACAATCTTGAATTTTTGTTTATTGCACATATTCATTCGGGACGCAACAAGCACCGTATCCTTTTCGCCGTATTCTCTCTTTGGCGTGCCATCTATATTATAGTGGCTTAATTTTCCTCTATAATTTAAATTATCTTCTTGCATAATTTGCGCGTTGTTTCAATGTTATCCAATTCAAAAATAATGTTTTGTTTTCAAATAACAAAAAAACGCAGAGATGTTATCTCCGCGTTGTTTAAATATGTTGAGCGTTTTTTCAGGACTCACCAATCCTTGTCGAGAACTTTATAACCATCCATTTTCAAGAACCATTCTCTCACGGAAGCGTAATCGCCCAACAAGTCGTTCAATATGTATGATATCAACTTCGAATCGTTTCCGTCGAAAATCTCCATAATCCGGTCAAAAGACACCCCTTTGAAATCTTCTATCTTGAAATTATAGTTCTTTATTGGAATTGTGTACTCTGTTACAACAGAATCCGTGTTGACGAACTTAAATATCCTATTTTCAAATTCTTTAACAGGTACTTCTATTGATATTTTTGTTTCGCTATTCCATGCATCTTCATTAACCGTGAAGAAGAGCATATTACCGTGCCCTTCTTTATGCTTCATTTTTGGGGATAGTTCACCGTCTATGATAATTAAACCCAAATTGTCGGCTCTCGTGTTGTGATATAATTTGATAGATCCGTTGCGTTGTACCTTCTCAATAGTTTCTTCCTCCCAATTCTGAAATTTAGATTCGTTTAGTTTCTGATTTTTAATTGTCATATATTCAAAAAATGGTTTTCTCTGTTTATATCCGTCATATAACCACCATTTGAACACTTCGTGTGACACTTCCGTTATTTTCCAGAAACCTGTCCATGAAGTATTATAGTTTGACAAATATGCCTTTTTGGCGCTTTCTTCATCTTCGAAACCAAGCATTATTTTCGTTTCATCAAACTTTCCGCCGATTTTTTGATCGATTGCAAAAATGTTCGTATCACTGAAATTGTTTCCGATGAAAACGTCAACAGCGTCGCCATCATAGCCAAGAGTGTTTGAAAAATAACCGTAATCGCATGTCATTTTTGTCTTCCACTTTTCCCCGCTTCTGTCAATTCCGCTTCTGTATGAACCTTTCGGATTTTCAATGACAATTGAATATCCCATTATGGAGACTTTTCCCTTCTTATAGTTTCCGGCTTCTTTTTGTTTATTGGAAGGGTTTATATCTGTCTCTTTCCTTGCCGCTTTGATTTTTTGTTTTATTTCTGAAACTTGTTCTTCAGTTAGATATATATGTTTTCCTGTCATTGTCCTGAATAATTGTTTTATATAAATAGTTCCGTTTGATAACTATTCAATTTGCATAATGTTTTCCGAAGAGATTGTTATTTTAAATATATGTCCGTTTTCATAGTCATTATCCACGAGCAAATCAGTTATTTTGTTTTCTATATTTTTCCTTATCGAACGGCAAACAGGTCTTGCACCGTATTCAGTCTCATTTAAAATGTCTTTCAAGATATAATCAACTACGTCTTCTTCATATAATGTAGAATACCCTATTTCGTTGATTCTTTTGTTGAAATAACCAAGTTCGAGTTTTATGATTTCCCTTAAATTGTCCGTTGTTAGCGAGTTAAAATATATAATATCATCTATTCTATTCAGGAATTCAGGTGGAAATTCCCTTTTTAGTTCTTTTTTAAGCACATCTTCCTTCACGCTGTCGTTATTCCTGGTAAATCCAATATCCTTTGTCAGTGAAGCCTGCTTTGCCCCAACATTCGACGTCATGATAATTATTGTATTTGTAAAATCCACCCTGTACCCGGAATTATCAGTGATAAATCCGTCATCCAGTATTTGCAAAAACAAATTGTACACTTTATTATTGGCTTTTTCAATCTCATCTATCAATAGTACACAGTATTTGTTTTTCTTCATTGCCTCCGTTAGTAATCCGCCATCCGTATATCCTATATATCCGGCATTTGAACCAATAAGTTTGTTTATTGACGTTTCGTCGGAATATTCAGACATGTCAAAACGGAGAAGGTACTTTTCATCGCCGTATATCTCTTTTGCGAGTGTTTTTGCTATCAACGTTTTTCCAACACCGGTTTGCCCGATAGCCATGACGCTCAATAATGGTTTATTTGCTCTTGTTATTCCAAGTTTATTACGTTTTATTGCCCTAGCAAATACGTCTATTGCTTCATCTTGTCCGATAACAACGCTTTTAAGTTTTGCAGATATACTTTTAAGATTTTCTTTTTCTGAAGATGAAACACGCGAAATCGGTATATTTGTATGTTCCGAAATTGTTTTATAGACATCGTCCATGGTTACCGATATGTATGGTACCCGTTTTTTTTCTTTTTTGGCTGAGATTTTTGCTATGCGGTTTTTTGTTTCGTCTATTTCTGCCTGTATGGAATTCGCCTCATCAATCTTATCAGATTTTATATTGTAATCTTTATCTTTTTTTAGTTTATAAATCTTTTTGTATAGTTTATTTATCTCCTTGTCATCGGATTCATTTATTTCTTTATACGCACCTATTTCGTCCAATATATCGATTGCTGAAGATGGGAGCATTTTTTCCGTTATGTATTTGTTTGAAAGTTTTACTATTTCTTTGACTATATCGTCCGCATATAATACATGATGGTATTGCTCATACTCGTTTTTTATTCCATTCAATATTTCGGTGCACTCTTCCACTGACGGCTTTTCTATATGTACCAACTGAAATTTTGAGAGAACATCCGGGTTCGATTTTAACAGCGCACTATAATTTTTGTGGGTTATTGTCGCTATAATCTGAACTTCACCGTTCGAAAGTAACTCGTCAAGCAATCCGCCCGTATTATAATCTTGTCCCGTTCCTTTTGCAGTATCGGCAATACTTTCAATGTTATCAATGAACAATATACAGTTATGGTACGACTTCAATTGTTTTGCCAGATTTACGACGCGGTTTTCAAACATCCCTCTTAATTGAGTTCCGGCAATCATTTCGTGAGGATTCAATCTCCATATTTCTTTGTTCCTGAAACGTGACGGGCATAATCCGTCATATATTTGTTTTGCAAAAGCGAGTACACATTGTGTTTTGCCCACACCGTTTTCTCCTACGATTAAAGCATTATTGCAATCCTTTCGGCATAATATGTTGTATATTTTTGAAAATGCGGAATCCATTCCAATTGAATCGTGGATTTTACCGGACTCACACATGTGATTGATGCTTGTACAGTAATCCAATTTATACCGCATTTTATCAGTACTTGTATTCGTGTTGTTCAATTGCCCGTATATTTGAGATATTGCATTATACATCGTTTCCACATTTCTCTTTGCGTCTTTACGACTTTTCTTTGTATTATGTGGTATTTCATTTTCGTTCATTTCAGGAACGTCATTCGAAATCACGTCGTGAACTTTTTTACACAAACCAACCATGATTTCATATGATACTCCGTTTGCACTGAATAGTTTTGCAAGCGGCGTTTCCTTTTGTGTTGATAATATGGACAGGAGAATATGATCCGATGTTATATATTTTGATTTTGTCACAGACACTAATGAATATGCCGACTTTGTGATTGCCGTCATTTTTGAATCAAACCCGGTTTTTCCGCCTATGACACCATCATTGGAAGTTCTTATCGTACTGAATATTTTGTCGTGTATGTTTTCTATGTCGTATGAGTTGAGATATGTGTTTATCGCTTTATAGAGCATACAGTTCTGATTTTCAAGTGCGGCATATATGAATACTTGTGGGGTTATCAATGACACGCCCAAAGAAGGTATTACTTCGTTAGTAATGAATTTTATAAGTTCGGTTAACTCTTTCGAGTAATAATCATATATGTTTTCAATTTGTTTTTTTGTCGGTTGTGCCATTTTGTTTTTTTCTATTGTTTTCTAAGAAAAAATAGCCATATTTTATATAAAATAAAGGGATGATAATATTAAGAGATTACAATAGTGAAGCGGCTTTGGACAGAGTTTGGTATGATTCTTCCAACGTGTTTTATTCAGAATGCGAAGACGGGAATACTGCGAAGAAAACATTGAGGGTGGTGTTCAAAAACGGCGCAACATATCAATATCGTGATGTGGACGTAAATGATTATATCATGTTCATAGCCGGAGGAGTTGATGGTTCGAACGGAAAAGCATTGAATGAGTTTGTCAAGAAGAAAAAATGCCCATATGAACGTATTGACAACATGAATAAGGAGAAATTGATTGAAGAGATGAACAGCATTAAGGAAAGACGCGCAAAAGAAAAAGCTGAAAAAGAAGAACAATAAAAAAACCACCGTTATTCAGTGGTTTTTCCTTCATCCGTTATTGAATCCATTAGTCCGATGTCGTCGGACAAATCTATCTCACTTCTCTCCTTTATAATCCTCATCTTATCAAAATCAACGGTTGCACCCTCTCTACGTTCTTGGTTTTCATATTTCTTTGCCGTGGTTTCGTCATAGAATTCGCTTATCAAATCTTTTCCGTTAGTTAATATATGACAATAGAATCGCAGTACGTAACTCCCATTATGTTTTATGATATTGTCAAATTCGGGCTTGTCATATTCATATAGGAAATTATCATCCGAACCATAGCACTTTGATGTCTCAAACCAAATTTTATCGAATTTAATCAAATCAGATTTGACGAATCCTTGGTAAATCTTTGAAAGTTCGGATTGTAGGAATTTTGTTACGTTGTTGAACTGCTGTCTTTCCTGTGGAAGATAAAAGTCAACAAGAGCGTGTTCATTGTCTACATTCTTTACAACAACCTGTGTTGTATATTTTTCAATGCGAAAACGAGGTATAAAATCCCTTTCGCAGTGAATTCTGTATTCATTGTTGATTGTAACAGGATTATAAGTTCCATCATATTTGATATCGAGTGTAACTTCGTTTTCTCCAATGTGTATACCCTCTTCGTCAAGGCTTCTTATTATCTGACTGTTCTCCTGTATGAGTTTGACATCGTAGCCGTCTGACCGCTCAACATTTAATTCACATGATTCAAACATCCGATTCTTTTTCCTTGCATTTCCACCACCGCCGTATTCATATTTACGAGATTCGCGCTCGACAAAGTACGATTGATGGCGCAATTCTATTACTTCTTGTGTTATTTCACCACGAAGCAAGTCCTTATATACGCTTTGTTGTTCCTGCTGCTGTTCTATCCCGCCAATAAACGAGGAATCCCCACCTTCTCCGTTTCTTATTATCTTATCACCCGATATTAGTCCTTGTATAAGGTAGTAAAATGCAATCCGTATTTTATTGAATATTTTTTTAAACATTTCTGGTTCCCAACAATATTTCTTCCATAGTATCAACTATTTGCGTTCTGATGGCACATAGTTTATTTAGTTTTAATTTAACGTCCGCATATAGCGGGTGTTCCTTGCCATTCCGGAACCGCGCTCAATTCGTTTTGTTTTTTTCTAATAACTTCGTCCGTCGCATCAATAAGATGTGCCAAGTCATTGATTGACATAGTCGTCATTTCATTTTTTGTTATCATATGTTTTCAAATATATATATAAAAATATAATTTATAAGTTATATGTCAACATCTTATGCTACATTTGCCTTATCAACCATATCTTTTGTTCTTCGATTGACGTATTCTCCATCTATTTTTATTACAGTTTCTTTCCGTTTGTTTCTGTTATCCGCAGAATTGAACATTATATCTTCAAGAACTTCTTCAACTATGCTTTTAAGCGCCCTCGCCCCCGTACCAATCTTATATGCAGCATGCGCAATTTCTTTTAATGCACTTTTATCGATAATGAGTTTCGTATTGTCGAGTCTCAGGAGTTCCACATATTGCTTTATAATTGAATTCTTCGGCTCGGTTAATATGGCTATAAGGTTTTCTTCTGTTAATTTAGTTGTGTGCGATATAACAGGAAAACGACCTATAATTTCCGGGATAAAGCCATATTTCTTCAAATCGTCGGATGTCACGTTTGCGAATATGTCTTCGCTATTCATTTCTTGGTGCCTTATTGCATTTGTGAACCCTATTTGTGTTTTTCCGGTTCTTGATTTGACGATGTCTTCAATTCCACTGAACGCTCCTATAGCAATGAACAATATATTCTTTGTGTTTATATAATTCATCTGCATTTCAGGATTTTTCCTCCGTTGTCCCATTTGGATTCCGACTTTATCTCCTTCAATTATCTTCAATAAGGATTGTTGTACCGCTTCTCCCGAGACATCGCGGGTAACTGAGACGCCAGCATCTTTCTTGGCTATCTTGTCAAATTCATCGAGAACTACAATGCCTATTTCTGCGCGTGCCAGATTATCACCGGCTTGTGCCACGAGACCGGTCAGACAAGTTTCAACATCCTCACCAACATAACCTGCGCTCGTGCAAGACGTTATATCCTTTATATATAACGGAACGTCAAGCATTTTCGCTATCGTTCTAACAAGCAAAGTTTTCCCGCTACCGGTTGGGCCTAGCATTAGCACATTGCTCTTATCAAACTCAACAGTTGAATTGTTATTAAATAAATTGTTATGAATCTTTTTATAATGATTATAAACCGCAATGGCGAGAGTTCTCTTTGCTTGTTCCTGCCCTACTACATATTTATCAAGTTCTTTGACGATTTCCTTTGGTGTTGGAAGTTTGATTTCATTGTTTCTCATAAGAATCTTCTAAAGTTTTTTTTGTTATTTGATGGTATTGGTTGATTGTTTTCTTGTGCTTTGTTCGTTTTCAATTGTTTTATTTCCTGTTTCTGTGGATGAAATTCTATGTTTTCTTCGGTTATTGCGTTTTCTTTATTATAGTTTAATTGGGTTTTAAGGGTGTTTATCTGTTTTTTCATACGATTTATATCCATATATGAACCGGTTTTGAAAACAAAATTATCTTCTTTTATGAAGTTAAGCGTTTTCTTTGCCCTCGTATATGCGACATATATCAAATTCTGTTCAGTTTTTACCTCCCAGTCTTTCTTCGCAAACTTGCTAGGCATCAACGACGGCATGAGAATATAAACGTTATCCGCTTCCAAGCCCTTTGCTTTATGGATGGTTGATAGTTCAACGGCATCCGTTTCATCACCGTTAAATATAGTGTTTATTTTTGATATAAGTTCGTCTGTTTCGAGTAGGCCTTCCGACAAAACTTTTAGTGCTTCAATGTTATCATACATGGATAATATCGTTTGGTGTGAAAGCGTATCATCCTCATCCAATCCGTAGGCTTGCTGTATCCGATCAATCTCATCGAACAATTTCGTGTAGAGTTTAGGGAAAAGCCCGTCACAAGTCATACAATTCCTGTCTATAATTTTGCTTTTTGAACTAAGAACTAAATCCAAGTACTCAGCTTTCACGTTTTCAAATCCGCGAATATAAGCCTTTTTGTTTATTCTAAGATATTTTAGGAATTGTTCCACCAATGGCGCGGCTGTTCTACATAACACCATATCACCGGCAATAGGTTCATTCGGTTTACAACCATATCTTATCTCGCCGTCTTCGGCAGAATCTAACGCAACAATGTTGTTCGAATATTCTTTTGCAAGTTCTACAATCTTTTTAGGGCATCTGTATGATATAGGAAGCGCATATTCTCTTGTATTCTGGTGTTTTTTGAAGTTGTCAATTGCTGACGTACTGCTTCCGCACCATATGTTTATTTGTTGGTGTTCATCCATTACGGCAGCGAATCTCGTTCCTCGCCTGAAACACTTTTCAATTAGTTTTTGTTCCACAACGGACGTATCTTGTGCTTCGTCGATGAAAATCCAGTTATATTGGTAACGTTTCGTCGTTAGGTTCAATATGTTGGGTAGCCAAAGCAAATCGGTGTAATCAATTGAATCCGTGTTGTCTTTACCCCATAACAGTATTTTCCTACAAATCTCGTATTCGTCAGATACGGGTGTAATGTCATATATTTCAGCAACACTTGAAATTTCTTTGACAGACATTGCCATGTAGTATCTTGAATAGTCAACGAGTTTGATGACGTTGTTGATGTATCGTGTTTTGTTTTTTCCCAACGCGGCATATGTTCCGGATGCGGTGGATATACTATCTTTGATGTAGTTCTTGTACTTGTACTCGTTTATAATGGAATTGTCCGCAGATGATTTTCCGATTATTCCATTTTCAAGCAGAATATAATAGCCGAGAGAATGAAAAGTCAGCACATTTACATTTTCATGGATGATAGATTGTTTTATCTTTGAGACAATATCTTTATTGAATGCCACGAACAAAACTTTTTTGAGCGGCGATATATACCTTATGGCGTTGACTATTGTCGTCGTTTTCGCCGATCCGGCAGCCGCATTTATTATGAGGTTTCCAACTCCTTTCTCAACAGCGTGAAATATTTTATCCTGATATTCGGAGGCTTCAAATTGTTTATCCCCTGAAAATATTTTATAATGTTCCATATTTGTTCCAATAGAAAAACCTGTGCAAAGATATAAGATTTTTTTCAAATGACAAAATAAAAGCGGAACTAATTTTTGTTCCGCTTATTTTCCGATATATTGTTTCGATAACAGCCCTTCCTTTGAGATTTTTTTGTTATACCAGTCTATCATTGTCTGTTTGATGATGGAATTCCGTTTTTTCTTATCTGCATATATTCCACTAAATTTGTCTTGTAACAAGTAGAATAATTGTTTTGCTGTCATGTTCTTGACGACTTTTCCGTCTGTCCCCTTCATGCCGACAATTCTGACGTTGCTTGGATACCCTTCGTCGGATATCACCGGCATTGACGCCCGCACAAAATTCTTGTCAAGATACTTTGATATGAGAAGCACTTTCTCCGGATTTATATAATATTTCCCCTCGTTTAATTTATTTGCTATATATTTGGTTTGGCTTTCCGTAAAATAAACTTTTTTCGTGAATAATGATTCATATAGTTTGTTATCACGGACATCATTGAATTTTATTTTGTCTTGAGTTTTCATATAGTTATAGCACATTATATATAATATATATAGAATTATCGATTATAAATTGAATGGAGTGGTATGAAGAATAATAGTTTGACGATTAAGAAAGCGGAACTAATTGAATTGATTAAAAAATCAATATTGAAATATACTAATCAATTGGGCAAACGTGAGGTTTCAAAACATCCGCTTATGATTTGTGGGAAAATAAACTTTGAAAAACCAGTTTTTAGAGGCTTTAGAGATTATGAATATATCAATAAGAAAATAGATGAGGGTTTAATAACAACCTATCCGGTTAATAGTGTGGAAAATATATTAATAAGAAGATTCGGAATATCGAAAGAACAAATAGATAGACAGGAAATCAATGATGGCGAAGAAACAATAATAATATTGAATATTATGTTACCACCATCAGCAACAAAGGATGATATTTCAAAAATAAAATCTGTCATGAGAACGTGCGGTTATAGTTCAATGAATAATTTCGAGATTATCAACGGCGTTGGCGTGTTAAGTTTTGAGCCGTTGTACCATAAAGATGTAAGCCGTTATATAAAACAGCATTATAAATATTTATATCATCAAACACCAACTGTACTTGTTCCAAAAATCTTGAAAAAAGGCATAACTCCACACGCAAAGAATACGATATTTTTATATCCGGAAAGAGTTTATTGCATGAAAGGCGACAAGTTATCAACCATGCAGATGTTGAATTTAAGGGCAATTCAAAAAGCGAGAAACGAAAAGAATCCGCAAATAAAAAACCCGAATGACAAATTAAAATATTCAGTTCTAACGATATCGGTTGAAAAATTGCCAAAAGATATTAAAATGTACACGGACCCGGTGTCAGATGAGGCGATTTATACATATGAGCCAATACCACCATCAGCGATAATATCGGTTGATGATTTAACGTTCTAAGTTTAATAGCACCACTCAAAAATATTGGAATTATATGGCAGTTGGTGTTACGCAAACATTTTACCCATTGCTAATATTTATCAATGAGTAAAATCAATAATAAATATGATAGATAAAATCTATAAAAGAGGCGACAAGTTTTATGCCAACGATATTAATAATGTTATATCAAATGTTAATGGCAATGAAACCAATATTAAACAAATAAGGAATACAATAAATGAGGATATTGTAAAGACACTTGTAATCAATGTCCCCTTAGAAGATTTAGAAAGGATTACTAATTCCAGCACAACAAACGGCTTCCCTAACGAATACTTAGTAAATGCTGATTTGGGTTTCGGAATGAACGAAATCAATGCATTTGTTGAGGGCAAGTTAAATGTACAACTGATGACGAACCTAAAGAGGACATTATCTGATGAAGACTTCATACTGACAATGATGTTGGATAATGTGATGTTGCGTAAAATTCCAGAGGAAGAGAACATGTTATTGAATGGTGAGAGAATTTTATATATAATAGGTTTATCATGGAACAATGTTGGAACTGTCTACTGCGAATTTATATTATCCGAGCATTATTGCACGGCGATAGTGGAGCTAATCAATCAAGATTACTCCTCAGCTATTGCACAAGCCAAGCAAATGGCAAGCAATGCCCAACAACGTGCAGATGAAGCGTACAATGAGGCGAGTAATGTGTCAAGTGTAGCAAGCTGTGCACAATTACGTGCTGATGAGGCATACACCCGTGCAGATGAAGCGTACAACTATGCAATGGGGATTGTTGTACCACCTGACAATAGTTGGGAAGTTCAGCAAGCACAATCACGTGCTGATGAGGCATACACCCGTGCAGATGATGCGTACAATGAGGCGAGTAATGCAGCAAGTGCAGCAAGCAGCGCACAATCCACAGCAGATGAAGCACTTGGGGCGACGCAGGTTACCGACCCAACCAACGGAAGCCTTGGCACACCAATCAATGACGCATTGAACAATGTACACAGTGAGGCATTAAGTGCCCAACAGAGAGCGGACGAAGCTTACAATCTGGCAAGCGATGCAAGTGGGTGTTTAACTGAGATGATATATCTGATGCTATTACCATTCATGTTGGTGAGAATGGTAGTATATAACTTACATCGTTTCTTTTTCACTATGCCGATTGGCAATTCTGACGGAACACCTATAGGTGATAAATTTTTCTACTGGATGTATCTTGTGCAGAAAGGTAGAAAAGATGAATTGCCGTCTGAAATAACACCGGATGTACAACTATTAATGTATGGCGATCGTAAGTGTAACATCTGTTTCGATGAACAAATGAGCACTTTCCTTCCTACATTAGATGTATCGGGAATAAACTATCTGAATGACAATCTGGAAATTGTATTAACAGACGAAGTTACAGAATTATTTGCACAACATTTTGGCATTCCCGATATTGCTGCGTTGCGTATTATTGACCCGGTTCAGATAGATGGAGAAGATTGCTATTGGGCACTTGTAAAGAAAGACGGGAATGTACTCAATCCGGGTGAGTACGAACTTAATCCTTCCATTTAGAAAAATGACTATTAACTATTTAACATGGATAAACCTTTCGGTGAGGAAAAACATCGAGAACATATTAATATAAAAAAAACATATGATTACGAACAAAGATTTATTGATTGTAAGGCTTATACGGCAACGATACACAATGCGACAGGTGCTGCATATCGTAGTAAATAAGGACAAAGAGCCACAGGTGTATAAAGATTATGCCGCCTATCGTGATGAATGTAGAACAAAAGCGACTGAGCAGATGAGTCGTGAGAAAGAGAAAGCAGCGCAACTTGCAGCGGAAAAAGCTGCCGCAGAAAGTGCATCCGAACCAACCACTGTATAACCATGCCACACATGGTTTATGTTGTTTCTATTAGTACTTTGAGAGATATAGTGCTATTTATATAATGAAATTTAAAAATAATAAAACTGACATGAATAATTTGAAACAATTGACAAAAGATTTTTTATGTGCATGTGAAGGATATCATCAAATTCTAAAAGAATTACATTGGTCCGCAAACAGTCGCGCAATACACGAACTTACAAACGACATGGACGGTTCCGTACTGGATTATGAAGACAGAATAGCGGAATGTGTCATGGGTATACTGGACATTAAATTCAGTATTGGTGATTTGAAAACACTTATTCCGTCAGGGAAAAACATATCCGATGTATTGACGGAGATGAAGAAGGATGTAATCGAATACAAAGAAAACGTGAAAGACGAATCAGAATTATCCGGATTACAAAGCATTTTGGATGAATTTGTCGCAAGTATAAATAATTGGAATTACCTTAAAATGATTGTATAATATGAAATTATCAGAACTGCAAAAATTAATAAGTGAAAGTATACATAAGTGTCTTATGGAGGGTGAGTATGAAGACCGAGGAACCATCGAGGACATAATGTACAACGTTGAGGAAAAGGCGGAATTGTATGAAATATATGCCAAGCAATGGCGAAACGAGATAAAAGTTGTTGGTTCTATATGTAAAAAAATTACTGAAGCACTAAGTGCTGTTTTTGGCGTTAGAATATCAACTGAAGACTTTCATACTTGTGTACTTGAAAATGCAAGGCTTGAAATGTATATTTCCATCCCAAGAGACAAATTTGCATTGGCATGCAGAAACATTAATGAAATTCATAAAATACACGACGAAGAGTATGGTGGCAATAACATCGGAGACGACACATCGTGGGTTGAATGTGGTATTTCATACGGGGATTGGGGTGAACTCATAGAGGAAGTAACCGGAATTGCAATAATTTATGACAAGTATCATAAATTTTTCTTCGAACCATGGAAAGAACAAAACAATGCGGTTATATGTTCAGCAACAATAGATGGGGCGTTCGCACAATACAATTAATCGAAATCGAAACAACAATGTCATTTGAGAGGGATTTTTTCCCTCTCTTTTTATTTTTATAACTATTTATATTTGAGCAAATAACGAACGATGAAAACAACGGATAAAAAAATAGATGCACCTTCAATAATGAATTATTCGATCAGCGGAGAAAAATTAGACAAATATTGCCACGTGGTTAACAGTGTTATTGACGAGGTGACTTCAAATTGGAATGATGACGATATTCTACTCACAAAAGAATCTCTTACGGAGTTGTGTAGTAATGATGAATTATCCGATGTGATGAATTCATTTGAGGTACAATCAAGACTCAACAATTTGTTTTTTAATGATGAGATGAAACTTAATCCGAGAGTTAGAATGAGGCTTCTTGATATTGCCGATAAGTTTTACGATGACGCAGAAACACCGTGGGTTAAACCGAAAGACATTATTTTTACTGGAAGTTTGTGTAATTATAGTTGGGGCAGATATTCCGACATTGACTTGCATATTGTTTTGGATTTCAAGAAAGTTGATGAGAGGGTTAATTTTGTTGCGGACTATTTCGACGCAAAAAAGAACTTGTGGAACGAGAAACATGATAATCTGACGATATATGGATTTCCGGTTGAAATATATGTGCAAGATTCGAATGAAGAGCATGTTGCGTCCGGGGTGTATTCCCTGTATAATGACGATTGGATTGTAGAACCAAATGCAAATAGACTTACAAAATACGATATCGATAAAAAAAAGATAGCAAGTAAAGTTATGTCTTGTGCCGATAAGATAGACAAACTTGAAAATGAGTATCAAAATGAAACAGACAAGAAAAAAATTGAAGAAATCGGGGAAGAAGTTAAAAAGATATTTGCAAAGATAAAAAATATACGCAAAAACGCGTTGAAAAATGGAGGAGAGTTTTCTTCCGGGAATATATGGTACAAATCATTACGAAGACTTGGTTATATAAAAAAAATACTCACAATGAAGGAGGACATATTTGATTCCGTAAATTCGTTAAGTTAATTATTTTTGTAAACAAATGACTATTTATCATCAAAATAATATTGGAAAAAATCATATCAAGATATGGCAAACAGCAAAATAGACAAACAGATGGAGAGAATGCAATTCCTTATGGAATACAAGAACACCCCAAGAGTCGATACTAAAGCAGGTATAGAATATTCGGTTAACACCGAAGATGGAAAAACATACGGTATTATCAGGGAGAATAACATGTACTACATCAAGACAACAACCCCGGATAAAGCCAACATAAAAGAATCATATGAATATATCGGCGGTTTTAATTACAGAAACGAACACGGATATAAGTCATATAATGAAGCCGCAAAACATCTTGAACTGGAGATAATGTGCATAAACGAAGCGTTCGGTAAACACGAAGATGTGTCAATTATACATAATCCGAACAGAGGTGAGGAATCTATGCGAACACTTACTGAAGAAGCAAGAACTGAATTAGACAGAATGCACCAGATATTTGAGAATTCGGGCAATATCGGTAAATATGACGTAGAAGGCAAGGGTAAGGCAAGTGCAACAGATACTGAGAAAAACAACGCGCCCTTTGAAATTGCCGCAAATGCTACCCTTGACAAGGACTTAAAAGCGACAGCAACTGTAAATACCGCAACACCAGACTGCAAAGAAGTAAAAAATGTTGACGCTGAACTGACTTGTGACAAGACAAAAACAGCATGCGACAGAAAGGCGTGCGATGAATATGAAGATGCGCATGTAGACATTGACGGCGTGAATGTTTCCGAACAAAAACCGAAAGGTGGAAAGGCTGTTGTAGTAAACGAGGATATAGAAGAATCTGAATTCGAGTTCAATCCGGAAGATTTTGGAAACGGAGAGAGTGATGCCATCGATGGACAAATAGAAGACAACAAAGAATCTCTTGTCGGTTTTGACGATGAAACAGAGGAAGACGGTGATATAAACACTGAAATGTTCGGTGATGAAGATGAATTTGACGGAGAAACACAATTGGACGAGATTCTGCGTGAATTCTTGGATTTAAGCGTCGGAAGTAATAATAATATTTCAGGCAATAGCGTATCAGCACTTCCAATACCAGAGGAAGAAGAGACTGTTTCCAGTGAGAGTGATGAAGAAATTCTGGAAAAAATGGATAAAACCATTGATAGAATCACAAATGCTGTATGTGAAAGTTTGTCAATTGGGAAACATAAGGAGACAATAAATGAAAAGGTTGACAGGATTGTTAAGGAGGAACTGAATGCGTGGGGAAAGCATCCTAGATATCAGAAACCAGCATTCCAAACACCAGACAATAAAGAAGTGAACATAAACGGCTCTGAAGATTGGGATGATGAGTCGGCAAAGGGTTCTGAGGCATATGGGAAAAAAATAGGCAGTAGTGCACCGTTCGATAAAAAAGTTACAGACATACTTACTGATGCCGTCGTAAAACACATAATGGAAAACTACGGCTTAAAAAAAAAATAGATGAGGGACGTACACTTCTGAAAGTTGGTAACGGACAACAGCCTCAGCAACAATCAAATATGAACTTCCAACAAGGAAGTGATTTTGGTGATGGGCAAATGGTTAATCCGGAAGAAATGGAAATGCCACAAGATGGCATGCAAGAACCGACGGAAGAACCGCAGAATAGTATGGGTGGAAAGAGTCAATACGACACCAATTTCGATGCCGGTGTTGAGGCTGATGAAGATACAGATCCTGAAAAGTACATACAGCAACTTACGGGTAAATTATCAACAACCTTGAACTCTTTCAACAGCGAGAACGGAGATGACAGCGGTTTGAACAAATACGTTGCAAAGATGATAGTAAAGGCGGCAACCAAGAATATGGATGACGCTACAAAGAAAGAAATTATCAAAGCGATAAACACGTCAAGCAAACCGGAAGTTGATGATGAAGAGACTGAAAAACAAGGTGCGCG